>Ga0310344_10000435_pt1 | contig 33019 bp, 35 predicted proteins | sample HC15DNA20200_MG_FD_203801 | JGI IMG/M metagenome (GOLD analysis project Ga0310344, IMG submission 203801) | Marine microbial communities from station ALOHA, North Pacific Subtropical Gyre - HC15-DNA-20-200_MG | ecosystem: Environmental > Aquatic > Marine > Oceanic | place: Pacific Ocean: North...
GAGAGAGACTCAATACGTATAGGGTAATCAGAAAAACGCTTTTCAAATGTTCGAATATGTTGTTGACATAGAAGTGTTGTCGGTACGAGGATAGCAACTTGTTTACCATCCATAACCGCTCGAAAGGCAGCCCGTAAGGCTACTTCTGTCTTTCCGTAACCTACGTCTCCGCAAATTAACCGGTCCATCGGTTGGGCTATGGACATATCGTTAAGCGTTTCTTCAATTGCTCTTGCCTGATCAGAAGTTTCTTCAAATTCAAACCTTGCATCGAAGTTGTCTTGAAATGAATCTCTTTCAGAAAATTGGAAACCTTGTGCGACTTTTCTCTGCGCTTGTAGTTTGAGCAGGTCTTTCGCTAATCGAAGAACGGAAGTTTTTACCGACCGTTTAGTCTTTTCCCATGTTATTCCTCCTAGTCGATCCAGCTTGGGTGTCTGAGACTCTGAGCCTAGATACTTTTGTATTGCACCAAGACGATGAGCAGGAACAAACAAACGATCTCCATCTTGATATTCCAAGCGCAGAAATTCACCTTTATTCGTTCCTAAGGTCAACGATACAAGTCCACGATAAACGCCGATCCCGTGTTCAGGGTGTACTAAAAATTCACCAGATTTTAAATCTTTTAGTTCACTGCCGTCATTCTGAGAGAACTCTGTACTTATTCGCTTGGTTTTTTGACGGATACCGAAAAGTTCTTCCTCCGTTACAACTACTAACCTCATTTCAGTAAAGACAAATCCCGCAGAAATCGCCGCCACTCTAATTTCTAGGTTTTCTTTACCCCAATCGTAGTAGGGAGCAGATTCCCGAATTGGTTCAATGTCTATATCGTAATTTCTCAATAAATTTGCCAACCGAGAAGCACCTGACAAACTTCCTGAAGATAAAACTACTTTAAACCCTTTGGAATTCCATTCTTTGATTGATTTCACTAGAGGAGTTAAGGCGCTATCGAGTTTTCGGGATACCCTAAGAGCTAAGGAAAGCTCTTCATGCGTCTCGCATTTTAGATCGAGTGAGATACGTTGGGCTTTGCTGATTCCCAATGGGTCGAGAATAATTGGATTATATTTTCTAAGAAGTTCTAGAAGTTGGTCTTTTTCCAAAAATATCGACTGCGGTTCCGCTATTAGCCGGAGAGAATTTTTGGCTGTCTCATAGTTTTCGCTGATTTGTTGATAAAACTCTTCAAGATGAGTTTCCGATTCCAAACTATTGACCCACAGCACTTGAGCGGACGAAGGAAAATAATCAAAGAAGGTTTCCATCTTAGGTTGGATCAACGATGCGAGAGATTCAGCTCCGGCCGGAAGGTGTCCCCGCAATAAAGAGTCAATGAATTTATTTGTATTGTTTTGAGATACATTGAGAGAGTCACCTAGTTTTCTGATCTCCTCACCTCTGTGTACTATCGTCTCTCGATTAAAAAGTATCTCGCGGGCAGGAGAGATGGTTACGGTACGGATAGAGAGCTCGGAACGCTGACTGGACGGGTCCATTTCTCGGATAGATTCTAATTCGTCTCCATAAAATTCTAGCCGAATGGGTTTTCTTCTATGGGGAGGGAAGATATCTACGATTCCTCCTCGAACGGACAGTTCACCCATATCTTCAACTGCAGTTTGCCTCGTGTAACCTGTTGAGACGAGTTTGAACACAAGTTCATCTCGATCTACGTAATCTCCCACATGAAGTGTCTCAGTAAACCGGTCTAACGTTTTTCGCTCAGGAACTTTTAGACTTAATGCGGTAATACTAGTTACTACAATTGGTCCGGCTATCTCGGGTGCATTCGTCCAAGAAAGAAGCTTGTGCAGCACCTCCATTCTCGAGGCCGTTGTTAGTATTTCCGGAGAGAAGCGATCGTAGGGTTCGGTTTCATGAGTAGAAAAAACCCTTAACGGCGACTCGCGAGCACTGTTTGTGGTCTTTGAGCCAAGAAAAGGCCGAAGATCTTCGCCAAAGATTTCAGCATCTTTTTCTGTGGGCACCACAACTAAGATTGGAATCGAAGGGTATTGAAAATTCAGCAAGGCAGTAAAAAGACTTCGGGAAGAACCGTTCAAGCCCACAACGGATCTTTCACTGTCTGCACTTATCAGTTCCATAAGTCTTTTCTTGAAAGATGGAGGAAGATGGCTGGGTATGGTTGCCTGAGTCAGTTTGTTCTCCTTTTTTCGGGAAGCAACGCCAAAAGCCCGACCTCACTTGAGAAGTGGGGTCGGGTACATCGATGAGGGTAGCGCCTGCGCGGCCAAGGAACCTTGGAACGGGTTTCTAAATCTCCGAAAGTGTTCTTTCGCTATCTATTTCGTTTTTCCTAGTAGAGGCTACTCCTACAGCTAGACAGCGCCGCCTAGACCTTCTAACCTTGCCGCCCCTGCAGAAGGATTCCGCTTCTACTTGTTGAGCTGTTTAGTCGAACGCTTCAAGGTAGGAAGGCTTAAATTTGGAGAGATTCGTGGCAGTTGAGCTTCTTTGTAGAAAAGTTGGTATGTCCCGCTATTACAGTGAATCGGGAGAGTCTGTGCCGGTCACTGTTCTTGAGGCTGGCCCTAATGTCGTGATTCAGAAGAAGACCGTCGAAAGAGACGGCTATAGCGCGATTCAACTCGGCTTTTCAGAACGTAGAACGACGGGCCGTCACATGGCAAAGGGCGCCAAGGGACATTTTGAAAAGGCCGGTACGACCGCGAAACGATTTCTTAGGGAGTGCAGGGTCACCGAAGAGGACTTGGATGGTCTAGAGGTAGGTCAAGCGATTACGGTGGAGGTTTTTTCACCCGGTCAAAAAGTCGATGCAGTAGGTACTTCTCGTGGCCGCGGTACCGCTGGAACCGTAAAACGACATAATTTTGCCGTAAAGCGGAGAACTCACGGAACACACGAGGCCTTTCGCCATGGTGGATCCATTGGAGCTGGAGCCTACCCAGGCAAAGTCATAAAAGGAATGGGCATGTTTGGCCGCTATGGTGCCGAAAGGGTGACCGTCAGGAATCTCGAGGTTGTTGCAGTCGAGGCCGAGCAAAATCTCCTCCTGGTGCGCGGTGCTGTTCCTGGTCACCCAAATGGTCTGATCACCCTTAGGCCTGCTGTGGCAGCCCACTGAACTACGTTCGTAAAGACTCCTTTCATCAGAGAGCCAAGCGCGAGGGGTACCGATCTCGTGCAGCCTACAAGCTCTTAGAAATTCAAAAAGGACGAAAACTCCTACGCAAAGGGCAAGTCGTTCTCGACTTAGGTTGCTGGCCCGGTGGCTGGTTGCAGGTCGCTGGGAAACTAGTAGGCCGGGAGGGATGTGTCGTCGGGGTTGATCTCCAGGAGCTCACCCCCACTTTAGAAATGCCCAATGTGAGGTCCATCGTGGGCGACTTTACAGATGATCTAGTGATCAGGTCTGTAATGGACGCACTTGGCAGAAAGGCTGAAGTTGTTTTGTCGGATGCCGCTCCAAAAACTACCGGTATTAAAGCAACGGATCGGGCGAGAGAAGAAACACTTCTGCAATCAGTTGTTTCGACGTTGCCAAATGTCCTCGACAAAGGTGGTGATTTATTAATGAAGCTTCTGGACTGCCCGGAAGCTCAACATATTTCAAATGATTTACGAACAAGCTTTGATCGGACTACTGGTATCGGTCTTAAGGCGACCCGAAAAGGTTCGAAAGAACGATACTTTCTGGCACGCGGATATCGAGGTTAATCGATCGGTATAACTTCATTTCTGCTAATAAAAAGTTTTGACGAAGCAGAATCGCTCTCTAAATCACTTCGGCTCTTAAATCAATTTCATTTACACCGGTGATACGTACTGACGCAAATTGACCGATTTTGAGAGATGGTCCCGTTACATGTACGACCCCATCAATTTCGGGTGCTTGGGAAGAAAGCCTCCCAATTCCCAAGGAAGGATTTATTAAAGAGTCTAAAAGGACTTGATCTTCTTTACCGATTTGATCGGTTTGTTTTTCCTTCATTATTTCTCTCTGAACCTTTATCAAATTTTTGTACCGTTCACGAGAAATTTTCCTAGGTACCTTTTTAGATAGTTCGATTGCTTTTGTATTTTCCTCATCTGAGTAACGAAATACGCCAAGTCTGTCGAATTGCATTTCTTTGACGAAAGAGACAAGTTCGTCATAGTCCGCATCCGTTTCTCCTGGAAAACCGACTATTACTGTCGTACGTAACGTGAGTCCGTTTATACTCGCTCTAAGCTTATTTACTAATCTTCTCTGTAAATCGGCATTTGTTCCTCGACGCATTGATCTCAAAATTTTGTCGCTCCCATGTTGCAGAGGAACATCGACATAAGGGAGAACACGTTGTCCCGAAGAGAGAATTTCTATTAGCTCGTTAGTTATGGCCGAGGGGTAGACATAAAGGAGGCGGATCCAGTCAACCGAAGATACTCGATCAAGCGCGTGCAGAAGTTCATGAAGTTTTGGACGACCTTTACCTGGAATTGAAGTAAGGTCCTTGCCCCAAGATGTAGAATCTTGGGCCACTAAGTTCAATTCGCGTACCCCCGATTTCCCAAGTTGTTCGGCTTCTTTTACAACTGACTCTAAAGTTCGACTTTGGAATGAGCCGCGAATTCCAGGTATCGCGCAGAATGCACAAACACGATCGCAACCCTCAGCAATTTTTATGTAGGCACTATGTCCTGCACCTAATAGGATTCGAGGTGTCCGGTCGTCGTATAGATGAGTAGATCCGGACTCTACATAAATCCCTCGATTAGTTTCGGAATTTGCTTGGTCAAGAATATCTGCAATTCCCCGAAATGCAGATGTTCCGATAAAGATGTCTACCTCCGGGAGTTCCTTAGCCAGTTCTTTGCCATACCGCTGAGGTAGGCAACCAGCTACCACGAGGGATTTGAGGTTTCCTTTTTCTCGCAAGTCGGCGACTTCGAGAATTGCCTCGATCGATTCCTCTCTCGCACTCCCTATGAAGGAGCACGTATTTATGACGGCAATGGTGGCATCACTTAATTCTTCGGCAATGCCATATCCGGACTCCGCTAGGCACCCGAGCATTACTTCCGTATCCAGCTGATTTTTTGGGCACCCGAGCGAGCGAAAATAAACGGAGCCCTTGAAGTCTCGTTTTGTCTGAGAACTTGAGGAATTCATGGCGTATGAAGGTACAGTGAGAGTACCTTCGGGTCGATGGATGCTTCACATAGGAGGACATGAAATGGGTGAAAGGCCTTTTCGAGTGTTAGGAATCCAACAAATCGCTGTAGGAAGTACCGACAAGGCTGCTCTTCGCGAACTCTGGGTCGATATCTTGGGTCTAACGCTCACGGGTAATTTTAGAAGCGAATCTGAGAATGTTGACGAAGATATTGCGGTGGCAGGCCACGGTCCACTTGGGATAGAAGTTGATCTCATGGAGCCGATTGATCCCGAAGGTAGGCCGAAAGTTCACGATCCGGCATTGAATCATGTCGGTCTTTGGCTGGATGACTTGAGAGCTGCAGTCGACTGGCTCACGGCCAGCGGTGTAAGATTTACCCCAGGAGGGATCAGAAAGGGCGCAGCAGGTTTTGATGTTTGCTTTATCCATCCTAAAGGGAATGACTCTGCCCCTATCGGAGGCCAAGGAGTGCTCATCGAATTGGTGCAAGCCCCGGATGAGGTAATTGCGGCCCTGAGCATCAATTCATCTAACGAAACTAAATCGTAAGGTAGGTATATTCGCTCCGTGCGTCTTTGCGGTAACGTCTCTACACTCAAGTAGTCCCGAGCAAGCACCCGGTTTGTGGGTGTGAGCTGGCATTGTGCACGGGGCAGCTTTTAACGTGCTAATAGAGAAACGGATATTACGAATGGCTCTCGAGATCTTACGCGATCCGCGACTTTCGGATGTGGAATGGAAGGACCTTTGCGACCTCAGCAAACGTGAGGTTTCTTCGGAGGTTTTAGTTTACTTACCCTGGCTAATAGGATCACTAGTATTTGCCTATTTAGGGTGGTATGTGATGGCTCTGGGTGCGTCGTTTATGTTTTTCCTCTGCGGGTTGAGGCAAGTGCATGGTGCGTTTCATTATGCCTGCGGAGTTTCTCCTAAATCTCACGAATGGCTGATGTTCGTGTTAAGCCCACTCATGATGAGCGCGATGCACGCGGTTCAATTCAATCATCTCAGACACCACAGGCACTGTATGGATGAAGAGGATGTCGAGGCGAAAAGTGCGCTTATGCCCGGTTGGAAGGCTCTAATTACTGGCCCGCAATTCCCTGTGCTCCTGCATTATACGGCTTTAACTCGCGGAAACTTAAGGGTACGTCGCTGGATATATTTCGAACTTCTTGCGATGCTCGGAATGGTAATTCTAGCCTTTGGCATACTTGACGTTGCATTTCTTAAATATCACGTCATTGCTATGACCGTAGGACAATGCTTCTCCGCTTTTTTTGCAGTTTGGACCGTGCATCATGACTGCGATCGGTCTCATTTCATCGCACGAACAATCAGGAATCCTCTCAAGTCTTTTGTGACCTACGACATGTTTTACCATGTCGAACATCACCTATTCCCCACCGTTCCAACTTGCAAGCTAGGAGAACTTTCTTCTCGATTAGACGCTGTTGCTCCTGAGTTACGTAATAAATTGGTTTTCTAGATGTACCTGATGCTTGTTCTTTCCCTAGTAACAATTTCGTTTATATGGGGGATGACGTTGGATTACAGCGACACTTTAGAACAAACGCAGATTTTCTTGGGTCTTCAGATAGCGTCTTTTTCTGGAGCTCTCTCCGGCTCGGTTTTGGTAGCACGAAATTATCGCAATGTATTTGCTTGGTTCTTTTTTTTAGCTCTAGCTTTAGTGGCATGGAGACTTGCGTATTTTCCTATCATGGTCTTTTCAGGCCATGTGGCAAGCATAGGAGAATGGATTCAGTTTAGTCTTTACCTCCCTACGTTTGTTTACCCTGTGTTTTTATGTTCGGTTTTATTTTTACATCTCCTCTCTGCAAGAGCATTGATTAAATTGTTCCATAGACCGAACTGGTTATTCACCGGAGCAATTATTCCTGCTTTTGCCGTGGCTTTTTCCGTTTCTTTTTCCGATTCGCGAGACTGGACTTGGTCACCCGATTCAAATATTCAAACAATTGGAGAAGTGCCTAAACCCCGCGCTGCAGAACGAAACCCCTATCTGTCCGCACTGAGTGATTCTCGTTATGGAATTCGTCAGCGGGTGATGCTTGTTGCGGCAGGAATTACGTATGAGACGATACCTCCGTCACCATGGGCAACTAGCGTAAAGGCAGTGCTAGAGGGGCTCTTTTCTCAAAATCCAATCGCGTCAACTCATGATCGAGTTTTCGAACACTACCAGGCATATCACAGCGCACATTCTTTTATTAAATGTCAGGACTTTGAAGAGTGTCTCCTTACATCTTCCTCGGCTAAAAATGCTAATCGTAGAGATAGGTCGGCTAACGACGAGCTACCAGAAGAGAAAACCAATGACCACTAATAAGCTCGCTGCCCCGAGGTTTTGATGACCTCCTTACTCGTTGCGGGTGGTAGCGGAGAATTGGGAAGTCGGTCCGTAGCGTGGTGCCAGTCTAACCTTCCCGATATTGTTTGCGTCTCGGGTTCGCGGACGTCAATTTCCACATGTGACAGTATCCGTCTGAATATTCATGACACGAGGAAATTGACCGAGATTCTTAAAAACTTTGATATCTTTTTGAATGCGGTAGGTCCCTACGATTACGATCCGACCGATATAATCAAAGCCTGCAATGCAGCTAGATGCCACTATACAGATCTGGCAGAACTCCCTGAATATTTACAGAAAGTCAAGCATGTAAGTGATCAAATGGAGTGCCCTCGAATTGCGATAATTCCGGGGTGTTCAACGACTCCTGGACTAGTGAATGTACTTTCAGGGTACTTCTCAGAGTTTTCAGACTTGGATTGTTTAGAAGCTTGGCTTTCCATCGGCACAAGGAATCCAACAAGTCACGGTCTGGTGTATGGATTATTGCGTCCCATGGGTCGGGAATTGGCCGATGGACAACTCTGTTTTAGTAAAATTCATCGTAATGAAGGACGACTCTACGGTCGGTACCCCTTTCCTGCAACTTCCCATTTGCGCCGCGTTGATGGTTCTGATGTAGAAGTAAAGTTTTTCGTAGGTTTTGATTCCCGCCTAGCGGTTCGTTGCTTTCGCGCGACCTCTAAACTTTGGTCCATGTTAACCGACCGTTCCCTTGGCGTGGCATCAAAATTTCTGAGTATCACTGGAAACATCTTTCGATTGTTCGGGAAAGAAAAAGGTATATTAGAACTGCTTGTTAAAGATCGATCAGACAGGGTTCTTTCCAGACTCGAGGTGGTTGCAGAAAGAAATGGTCTCTCAGTTCCTTGTCAACCACCGCTATGGCTCGTAGAAGAGCATGAATTTACTGGTGCTCTTAAGCCTGGTTTTTGGGGCCTCGAGGATGTTATCACACCTCAGTCAGCTATTCGTTGGCTTCGGCGGTCGGGCTGTAAGATCAGGCTAAATGGCGAGGATCTTTTCTAAGGTAACCTAGAGAAACGTTTTATTTAAGGAGATCTGATTGTCTGCCCCAGTAGCTTTAATTACAGGAGCGAGTCGCGGTATTGGTAAGCGAATCGCGATTGATCTGGCGGAATCGGGGTATGACTTAGTTCTTACTGCCCGTTCGTCGAAAAAAACCCCCGGTCGTTTGCCTGGAACTTTGGAAGATACGGCAAAACAGGTGGAAAATTGGGGTCGAAAAGCTTTGGTATCTCCTTTGGATGTTCGAGACGAATGTGCGATAGCGAGCCTAGCCGAACAAGTTGATGAAGTATTTGGGCGCTGTGACCTCCTGGTAAACAATGCTGCGTTGGCCCCCCCGAAGCCCGCTCTTAAAGATACTACCAAGCGATGGCGAATGGCTATTGACGCAAATATCAATGGGCCTTTTTACATCTCCTACTATTTCGTCCCATTGCTTGAAAAAAATGGATTAGGTCGGATTGTTAACATCTCATCTCAAGCGGCGACGATGCCCGATTTCCAACGTATTAGTTATACAACTACAAAAGCAGCTCTTGAGGGCATGACCCGTGCGATGGCATTTGATCTTAAGGGGTCGGTTGCGGTCAACTGCATTCGTTTAGAGATTCCCGTCTGGACTGAAGGCTTTGCCGCGACGCTTCCACCAGAATCGGCACTTGGGTTCGAGCACCCAGTAATTATGTCAGATGCAGTGAGATGGCTTGCGGAGAGCCCGATTACTTTTACGGGAAGAGTTCTTACAATCGGTGACCTTCGCGCACGGGGTGCTGTAAGGCCCTTTACTCCTGCTTCAATAAAAGATTTATAAAGGTAGAATCCAGTGAAAATCTTGTGCAAATGGTTTCTTAGGGAGAGAGCTTGCCGTCCCTGGTGGATAAATCTTCTCTTCTTATTCTGTATTTTCATGACTTTTGTTTACTGCCCATGGGATTTATTTATAAAACCGACTTTTAACGATGAGGAAGTTTGGTTTGGTGTGATGTTTTACGGTAGTACAGCCAAGATACTTGCAGTGCCTCATTGGATCATTTACGTGATGGGATACTTAGGTTTCAAAAGAATGTCTACTTGGATGTGGCCGTGGTCAGCGGTATACGTGTTGCAAATAGCAGTATCTTTTTTAGTGTGGCCAATACTGTACAAGTCCGGCTCCGATCGGTTCGTATATGCTTTGCTTGGAGGAGGCTTTTTCCTTTGCTTGTCATTCTTTCTCTGGAAGTCTAGAAAACTTTTCCAAGGTAAATCGATGAGTACAAGACAGCGTTATGGAGACTGGGTTCTAGTTACAGGAGCATCATCGGGTATAGGTAAGTGTTTTTCAACGGAACTGGCCAAGAGAGGACATAATGTCGTTCTAGTAGCTCGACGTAAAAAACGATTAGAAGAACTTTCAGCGAATTTACAAAAACAATTTTCGATTGAGACGAGGGTTATTTCAGCAGATTTAACCCGTGATGATGAGGTTCAAAAATTAATTGCCACTGTGAATGATATCCAAATTTCAGTTTTAGTGAACAACGCAGGAGTTGGGTACGAAGGTCTTGTTGAAAACCAGGATTCGGAAAGGTTAGAGGATCTCGTAAGGTTAAATTGTCTAGCTCCTGTTTCCTTGACGGGCAGACTTTTACCTTCTATGAGGAACCTTGACAGAGGAGCAATCATATTCGTAGGTTCGGTTGCCGGCTCCCAGCCTCTCCCAAATCATGCTGTTTACGCCTCGAGTAAATCTTTTAATAATCTTTTTGGTGAAGCGCTCTGGGCCGAGCTTAGAGATACGGGAGTCGATGTTTTGTCGGTACTTCCGGGAACGACCGAAACAGAGTTTGCAAAAACTGCAAATCAAATCTCACGGTCTGGTTCTTCGCCTGATAAAGTTGTTGAGGAAGCTCTTGAGGTGTTGGGATTGCAGCCTGCTCTGACAGTAGGTTGGTTCAACTGGATTCGATCCAACGTAGGTTATAGATTCCTTTCTCGGACTCTTTTAGTGTTAGTTGCTGAGTACATAATGAAGCGTAGGTCAAATCAAGATAATTAGAAGTCAATTGTTGTGCGAGAAAGTACATTTGACACTGTTTCGAAAGGCCTATGCAAGGGGACACCATATCTTTTTAAAATTTCGCGTGCACTCCCAGAATGGAGTTTTTTACCGAGGTAATCTGATATCTGCTTAATACGCGAATCGTTTTTGCGCATGGCGAAGTGCGCATTCCAACGAAGCGCTTGAGGGGATTTAAAACCGCCCAGTGGCTTCAATCCTAGAGGACCAAGATCTGGTCCCCATACTAATGCAGCCTCGGCCTTTTCCATCCCAATCATCCTGAAGGCATCCTTAGTAGTCAGAGCAGTTACCAAAGGAATTTCAAGCTTTTGTAAAATGAGGTGTGAAAAAGTTTGTAGCTGTACGGCGATCGTCGTAGATCTGAGTTCTTTAAGGGACTGAGGCGTTTTAGGTGGACCCACGAGTTCAAATGCCATTCCGTAGTAGGGTCTAGAGAGATTTATTCTGCTCCTGAACGGTCCCAGAGCTTCAGATCCTGGGACCGATCCAATAAGATCACAATTTCCCCGTATTAGACGCCCAAGAGGGAGGTCGCTGTCTTCAAGCTCCACAATTTTCTTTCGGCTTGGCACCCAGACAATCGAAAGAGGTTGCCCAAGATCTTTCGCAATGCTCTTGGCGAATTCAATATCAACGCCTGTTTCGGTTTGTCTCGAGGAGCGCGGTTGGTCTTCTTCTAGAGCACAGAGCTTAAGGCTCTCAGCTTGAGAGAATTCCGATACAAACAATGAAAAAATTACAGAGCCGATTAAAAATAGGTTCATTTTCTAATCGATCGTAAAAGCGAAGAAAGCACTGCCCTTTGGTAGCGAAGGCTTCTCGCCCACCAACACCGATACAAGACCTCCCCCACCTGAGCCAATTACGACATAAGTTTTCCCTTTATGTTCGTATGCTATGGGGTGGCTTCTAATTCCTGACCCTGTCGCAAATTTCCAGAGTACATTTCCGTTCGCAGCATCGAGAGCAAGCGCGTGACCTTCAGAATTTCCCGTAAAAACTACTCCACCAGCTGTATGCAAAGAGCCGGTCATCGCCGGAAACGGTTCTTTGTGTTTCCACAAGATTCCTCCGCTAGCTAAGTCAATTGCCGAGAGATGGCCGTAGGCTTTTCCTGCTTCAGCATCTGGAAAGGCGAAGGTTCCACCAAAGAATGGGATTCCTTTTATGAAAATGGGACTACCCTTAACCATTTCGCTGCAGCTTTCTATTACTTGGACAAAAGCTATATTTTTTTGGGGATCAACGGCGCCAGCATATGCCGCTTGGTTTCCGCCACCTAACCCAGGACAGATTCTTGCCGGCTTTTCTCCGGGCTCCGCGGGAGTGTATTTCGAGTTAACAATCGGGCGACCTTGCTTGTCGATTATTGCCCAGTTTAAATTGTCGACAAATTGGGTTGCTCGTAGAAACTCTCCAGTTGTTCGTTCAATAATGTATAGGTAGCCGTTTCGATTAGCTTGAGCGATAACCTTTTTGGTTTCACCGCCGATTTCGAGGTTTACTATCCAAAGTTCTGAGTTTCCATCGTAATCCCAAACATCATGCGGAGTGAATTGAAAGTACCATTTGAGATTTCCTGTTGCAGGGTCCAGTGCAAGCAGAGAATCAGTCCAAAGATTATCGCCTTTGCGAAGATCACCGTTCCAGTCTGGAGCGGGATTTCCCGTGGCGACATAAATCGTGTCAAGCTCAGGGTCGTATACTCCCGTTGCCCAACCAGAGCCTCCACCTGTTTCGTAAGAATTACCGGCCCAAGTTTCCGTTTCTTTTTCTCCGGCTCCCGGAACCGTATAAGTTCGCCATTTTCTTTCGCCAGTTTTGACATCGTATGCATCAAAGAAGCCTCTTATTCCAAATTCTGCCCCGCCCATACCAACTATGGCCATATCGCCAACTATAAGCGGAGCTGAAGTCACGCTGAAGCCGTCAGTGAAAGGTGCAATCTCAGTGTTCCAGAGTACCAAGCCGGTTCTTCGGTCTAGGGCGACGAGACGAGAATCAAGCGTGCCCATCAAGATCGTATCGCCGGCGATGGAAGCTCCGCGATTCGCAGGGCCGCAGCAGAGAAGCATGTTGTCCGGCTGTGGATGATCATATCGCCAGAGCTGTTCTCCCGTTCCTGGGTCCAACGCAAAGATTCGATTATGCGCAGAAGTGACATAGAGGACACCGTCGTACAGAATCGGATTTGCCTCGAGTTGACCTGGGACTCCAGTAGGAAAGACCCAAGCAGCCTTCAGGTCTTTTACAGACTCTGGATTCAGGGAAGTGACGGGGCTATGGCGCAAGCCTGCATAATTTCCGCCAAAGTGTAACCATTCTTCATTGTTACTTGGAGATTGTTTGAGCATTGCATCGGTGACAGGTCCAAGTTCCCCTCCAATCGGCTGACTGGCTGGCCAGTGACCTGAGGTTTGTTCTGGTTCTCCGGTCTCAGCGTTTGCACCGGTGAGGATAAACAGGCCAATTAAAGCTGAAATGATTCCAATGGTAAGTGGTGTGACTGCATTTCGAACGTTCATACGTCCTCCTTGAGGGTCTAATTCCTAATCATATCAGGGCTGTCGATGGGTTTGTCCTTCTTTAATGCTCCTGGTTAGTGGCTAATAAAAGTTTTTCTAAAACTTCTGCGTTTGCTTCCTCTAGCGGTCGGCAACTTAAGAAAACTTTCCGTTTTTCCGGCTCGCCTTCGTCGTCCGCTAAGGTTTTCCAAACGTCACTTCCCCACCTTTCACCGGCTGCCAAAACTGCTATCTGGTGGTTGGTTGATTTTTCGCCAAAGAGTCCTTCCGAAGCCTGCGTGAGCTCCGGGATAGTCTGAAAAATTTCCTCTTGTTTTAATTTCGGGTCCGGATAGAGCTCTTCAATTTTTCGAGCGATTTCCTCTTCTCTTTGAGCACAAGCAAGCAGTTGATCTCGCTCGGATTTGAATTCTGCGGCATTAGCCCATTCTCGATATTTTTCGGCCGCGACATACTCTAGAAGTGCGAGCAAGAGTGGCTTGTATTGCTGTTCTATGCGGTTAAAGAGCGCACCCAGGAGTTCGTTAAAATTGGGCAATTCGTAATCACGTGCGTTGCTCATCGGCAATCCTTTCTACGGTCTAAGTTAATCCCCAGGCGAATAGATCCACGGCCGTGTCGTTCTGTCTTCTTTCTGAAATGCATCGATTACGTCCGATTGGCTCAGTGTTGCCTCTATCGGGTCAAGGCCCAATAAAAGAGCATTCTTTCTAAGGCCATTCACATCAAAATCTATGTAGTTTCCGGCTGGACTTCCAATTTTTTGCTCCTCGAGGTCGATTGTCATCAGTGGGCTATCCGAAGTTTCCACTTCTCGCACGAGGTCCTCAACTTCTTTCTCGAGCAACTGAATAGGCAACACTCCATTCTGGAAGCAATTGTTAAAAAATATTTCCCCAAAACTTGGTGCAATAACAGAGCGGATTCCATAATCAACCAGTGCCCATACTGCCATCTCCCGGGAACTCCCGCAGCCAAAATTATTCCCACCGATCATGATCTTAGGATCGGAATAACGTTTTTCATTTAAGGTAAAATTTGTTGATTCTCCATTTTCGTCGAACCTCCAACGGTGGAAAAGACCCTCGTCGAAATGCGGTCGCTTCCGGTTAACGCAAAAAGCAATAGGAATAATCGCATCCGTGTCGACATTAGCTCTCCACACGGGAACTGCGACACCATCGATCTTTAAAAACGGTTCCACACTTTCTCCTTAACTTTTTAGTTGACGAGGATCACAGATGAATCCTGCGATGGCCGAAGCGGCTGCGGTCGCGGGGCTTGCAAGATGTGTGCGTGCACCGTCTCCCTGTCTTCCTTCGAAGTTGCGATTTGATGTCGAGACGGTTCTCTTTCCAGGAGCGACCACATCGTCGTTCATGGCGACACACATAGAACACCCAGGCTCTCTCCACTCGAATCCAGCGTTACGTAATATTTCTGCACTGCCATCGGATTCGGCAGCTTTTTTCACCAAGCCCGATCCAGGCACGACAAGTCCTCGCACGCCCTTTGCTACCTTCTTTCCTTCAGCGACGTCAGCGGCGGCATGGATGTCTGATAAGCGACTATTAGTGCATGATCCAATAAATACAATGTCGATTGGTGTTTTCGAAATAGGGCTGCCGGGTTCAAGATCCATATATTTCAAAGCCGCCTCCCACGCACGCCTCTTTACATCCGAATCTGCAGATTTAGGATCCGGTACTGTCTCATTGATTCCGACTACATGTTCGGGGCTTGTTCCCCAAGTCACTTGCGGTTGGATTTCCGAAGCGTCTATTGAGACTTCCTTGTCCGCAGCAGCTCCCTCGTCACTAGGAAGGGTCCGCCAATGCCTTACTGCCTGATCGAAAAGGCCTCCTTTTGGAGAGAAAGGTCTGTCGTTGAGGTACTCATAAGTTGTATCGTCGGGGGCAACCTGCCCAATTTTAGCTCCTAACTCAATACTTAAGTTACAAAGAGTAAGACGTGCTTCAACATCCAAAGATTTCACCGCGGGTCCTGCGTATTCAACAGCATAACCGTCTCCAGATGCGGCACCGAGTCTTCCAATAAGATAGAGAATCATGTCTTTGGACGAGATATTTTTTGAAAGTGAATTGTCGAAAGAAATTCTCAGAGTTTTTGGCCTTCGTTGTACAATTGTTTGAGTTGCCATAACATGCTTAACTTCGCTCGTGCCAATTCCCCATGAAAGAGCGCCGACGCCACCAACGGTACATGTATGGCTATCACCGCAAACTAAGGTTGCGCCGGGCAAGGCAATACCTTGTTCGGGAGCAATAACGTGGACAATACCTTGTCGTTCGTCTCCAAGATCAAAAAGTGTGAAGCCGTATTTTTTCGAGTTGTCGCGCATTGAAGTAATCATATGTGTGAACTGAGGAATAGAGTCGCTTTTTCGATTCGGCGCCGTAGAGACCACATGGTCGGGTGTTGCGAAATTCAAATCGGCATTCCGCAATGTTCTACCAGTGTTATTGAGGAATTCTATACCATCTGTACTAGTTATTTCATGCATTACGTGTCGGTCGACATGTAAAAGATCAAAACCGTCACCGAGATCAATGATTCGATGCACGTCCCAAACTTTGTCGAAGAACATTTTCTTTCCCGGCGGAGAGTTCATTCTTTTTCTGCCCAATCTTTCTCGAAGTTCCATACCTCCTCAAACCCCATCAGTTTGTGCATGTCGCTGAGATCATAAAGAGGTTGATCGAGTCCAAGGCTCGTACCCGTCTTTTTGATTTCTGTATACGTTTGTCGGAGAGCCTCCGCGGCAGCACAAAAAGGTGTGCCAGGGTAAATTGCAATAGTAAACCCCATTGCAGTCAGTTCTTCTGCTGAAATAACGGGAGAACGTCCTCCCTCTACCATGTTTGCAAGAAGTGGAGCATCAATCTCTTGTCCAATTCTCGAAAACTCATCAGACGTTTCGGGACTTTCTATGAAAATTACGTCCGCTCCCACTTCGCGGAAAGCATTCCCGCGTCGGATTGCCTCATCAAGGCCTAGAGAAGTTCGGGAGTCGGTACGCGCAACAATAAGCATGTTGTCATCAGTTCGAGCGTTAACAGCGACTTCAATTTTTTTTATGGCATCCGTGAAAGGAATCACCTTTCGGCCGGGAGTATGCCCGCATTTTTTTGGGAACTCCTGGTCTTCCAGTTGAATTCCCGCGACACCAGCCGTTTCGTAGCCACGAACAGTATGGGAAACATTTAAAAGACCTCCATAACCCGTGTCTGCGTCAGCAATTATTGGAGTGGAAGTAACGTCTGCCATGGAACCAGCCCTATTAACCATATCAGCATAGGATCCTAAACCAGCATCTGGAACTCCGAGGTAGGAGGCGACGGTTCCGTATCCGGTCATATAGAGGCACTCAAAACCGAAGCCATCGGCAATCCGCGACGAGATCATTTCAAAAATGCCAGGAGCAACCGTGAATTCTCTTCCCCTAAGGCGTTGAGCGAGGGCCTGGCGTTTGGATGGGCCGGCTAAGGCGCCGGAGCCTCTGGATTGAATACCTGTCATTTGATCTCCTTTTTATCTACTCCCCAAGAATAGTCGGAGCAGGCCTTCAATTCCAAAAGGTTTTAATCTTTCACGCATACTTTCTACTAATTCGCACATTGCCTAAATGGTGAGGTCATATGTATTCTTGGGGGATGTCACTGATGGCCCGAAGAAAAAGCAAAGATGCCTCAATTGCATCTGTATCGCCGGAAACGTCAGATTCGATCGAAAATTGGGATGTTTTGGGCCTTTCGGACGCAATGCGTAAACAGCTCCATTCTCCCCCAAGTCCATATGAAGTCCGTTGCGATAATTGTGAGACGTCCTTTGCCCCTGGAAGAAAGAAATGTGTTCATTGTGGGCTACGGCTTAGTCGTCCCAGTCCAATCGCCGATATACCTGTGGAGACAGTGGAAGGCGTCGAGGTAGCGGACCAAGATGACCGAGTTCGTGTAGGTCCCGGTCGAAACTTAATGTGGATTATTACAGCTATTGCGATGTTGATTGGCTCGAGTATGCGCGCTTGTCAGTAAAAGATTGAAGAGGAGGTATCGATGTCACGTGAAAAAGAACGTCCCCTAAGCGATTGGGAAAAGAGACTGACTGGGCCGCAATTTGAGGTTTGCTTTCGGTCTGCTACCGAGCCACCTTTTTCAGGTAAGTATAACGATCACAAGGGAGCCGGTACCTACCGTTGCGTAGCATGTGAAACGCATTTGTTTGAATCAACGGATAAATTCAACTCAGGAAGTGGTTGGCCTAGCTTTACTAATCCAGCAAATGATTTGGCAATTGAATCACATGAAGATTCAAGCCATGGGATGATTCGGACTGAGGTCAAATGCTCCGGGTGTGGAGCACACTTGGGTCATGTCTTTCCCGACGGGCCTCGGCCAACGGGCCTTCGGTACTGCATTAATTCTTTGTCTCTTAAATTTGAGGAAAAAGAATAATCGGTAATTCTCTCTTATTCTTCTACTGAAATCGCCTGACGAGGACAAAGTCTGACGGACTCTTCTACTCTGGATCTAAGTCTTTCTCCCGGTGCCTCTAGTAAGATTTCAAGCTCATCTTCGTCGTTGATATGGAAAATCTCTGGTGCCACATCTACGCAGATGGCATTTGATTCGCATAGCTCAAAATCCACGATTATTTTCATTCTGCTCTTCTCCCGGTTAAGGCCTTAAGAAGTCGGGTCAATTTTTATGAAACGGCCATCTTGAGTAGAACAAACCTTACCTACAGCAACTAAGCGATCAATATGTTGGCACATACTATAACGTTCGACAGCATCAATGTAGATTAGCTCATCCCCTGGCCTAAATACGAACCGATGGTCAACAACTTCATCTACAGTCCTAGGCTCTGAGAGAAAAGATAAGAGTTCGCTCTCTCGGCTCTTAATTTTTTCGACAAATTGTCGAAGTCGTTTTTCAAAGCTAGAACGATCAAGTACTCCAATATGATGAAATGTTGCATAATATTTTGCAGGTATATCATGTACTAGCCGCAGACTATTTTCGAATGTAATTAAATCGCTGCAGGCATCACCGTAATAGGGTCCAAAACTTGAGAGTTCGATGTCCCCAAGATAAAGAACGTCGTCAGGGAAAATGTGAAATGCTGAGTGCCCGGGCGTGTGTCCAGGAAGGTGAATGACTCGAATCTCGCAATCACCCAGTTCGAAGATGTCTCCATCTTTAAAGGGGACAGGGTGCAAGCATGAGGTGAAATTAAAATCGGTTACAACTTTCTGACGCCATGGTTTATCAATGTGGGCCGGATAGCCGTAAAATTCCATGAGCGCATCAAGAGATTTGATGCTAGGAGCATCGTACTCGTGAAAGTGCCAAGGTTTTTCCTGAAAGAGGAAGCTGCCTGCAAAATGGTCTTCATGACAATGGCTATGTAAAATTCGGTCAACTCGTGGCAAGGAGTGTTGTCGATTAACTAACCCGACTGAGGGATCTATCAAGACCGTTTGCTCCGTTCCTTGAACAAGCAAGGAATTCCCATCGGGGTACTTCCCACCATTTTCGGCCATGAGAACAGTCGTTTTTCCGAGAACTAAGTCTCGATCTTGATCCATCTTTTCCTCCCGTTTCGAACATCTGTGTTTTTTTAAAAGTTTTATAACGCAGATCCCTCCCAACAATAACCCGAAATACGACCCAATATGAAATGTTGGGTATCACTTTCTGTTCATTTGTTAGAGTTAAACAAGCAGGAATGACTGAAAATTACCTTAGAGGATGAGATGACACGAAATCTGAGTTTTTGGCTAATGAAATCTGAGCCATATAAATATTCTTGGGATGATCTAAAGAGAGACGGCAGTACCTATTGGGATGGAGTACGAAATTACGGTGCGCGTAACAATCTAAAAGCCATGAAGAAGGAAGATCTTTCCTTTTATTACCATTCCAATGAAGGAAAAGAAATTGTAGGAATTTCTAAAGTTATTAAGGAGTTTTATCAGGACCCTACAACAGATGATGATCGGTGGGTCGTAGTAGAGATAGAACCGGTTAAGGATATGAAAACTCCTGTATCTCTTGCGATGGTAAAGGCCGATGCTGCTCTTGCAGACATGGCTCTGGTTAAACAGGCGCGTCTTTCGGTTCAGCCGGTAACTAGGAGTGAATTCAAACGGGTTTTGTCACTGGGTAATACATCTCTTCAGCTCGAGTGGAAAGCGAACCGTTAGGAGCTAATCCTGGACCGGGTATTTTCAAGTCCAGACTGTTTTAACTGGAGATTGTGCATATGAGTGTTGAAAATCTTGATCTAAAACGTGTAGGCGAAGACCTGCCCCTTCTCGAGGGAATTCGTACTGCGCGGGCTATTCGTCGCTTGAGGACGGATTCAGTTCCCCGGGAGTTGATTCGCAAGGTTTGCGAGGCCGGAACTTTTGCTCCAAGTGGAGGGAATAGGCAACCATGGCGCTTTATCGCTGTCACAGATGACGTTCAACGTAAGTGGATTGGGGATCGTTATAAGGAGGCCTTCCACCATTACATTGGACCTGCCATTGAACTAGCAAAAAGCCCAGTCTTCCCTGACGAGAAGCGAGGCATGCAAAAAGCAGCAATCTATCTTGCAGATCATCTTCATGAGGTGCCAGTACATCTTTTTGTTGCTGGTTATACCCGTCGTGGAGAGGTACAGAACCAAGCTCTAATGCCAGCCGTTCAAAATATTTTATTGGCATGCCGGGCCGTCGGCCTTGGGGCATCTTTAACAACTATGCATCGACGATTTGGGGAAGAACTAGATTCGCGTCTTGGTCTTCCTCCTAATATCCCCACGTGCGCTCTTATTCCAATCGGATGGCCTCAAGGGAAGTACGGTAAGCCTTTAAGGAGATCAGTTGATGAACTTCTTTTTTGGAATAAGTTTGAACTAGCCAGTGAACAAAAAGTGCATTTAAAAACCTGATCCTGCTTGGAACGCTAGGGCATCAACGTACTCGTTCCATCGAGAGCCGTCGTGTGCTCGAATCCAGGTAATTTTCACACTAGGTCTAGCTTCATAGAGATCGTACAGTTCTTTAACGAGTTCTAAGTTTGCTATTTCCCCACCTTTACGTTTCCAACCTCGTTTTTTCCAGTTTTTTGCCCAATTGTTGGCTGTTTGAACGCAGAGATTGCTGTCCGAATAAAGTGTGTGGTTGGATTCCAATGGAAGCATTTTTAAGCCTGCGATGAGGGCCTCCAACTCCATGCGATTATTGGTAGTGTGCTTTGACGCACCAGTATCGGTTTTTATTATTTCACCAGCGATTACCCAAACCGCGGCCCAGCCGCCGGGCCCAGGGTTTCCGGTGCACGATCCATCTGTGAAGACACCCGTATCCGGACCTCCGTGATATCGCTCCAAGATTTGCCTGGGGTCAACTGTTGTCACACGTCGAGACATTAAGTGCCTACCCTGAATAACATCACGTCCCCATCAGAAACTACATAATCTTTACCCTCTACACGCATTTTTCCAGCAGCCTTTGCACCCATTTCACCGTTATATTTCATATAGAGCTCAAATGGAATTACCTCGGCTCTTATGAATCCGCGCTCAAAATCTGTATGAATTTCTCCAGCAGCTTTCGGAGCTCTTGTCCCTTTTCGTATGGTCCATGCCCGAATTTCTTTCGGCCCTGCCGTAAAGTAGGTGATTAAAGACAACAGCTCGTAAGCGGCACGAATAAGGGCGTTTAACCCAGGTTCTTCAAGTCCCATATCCTTTAAGAAAAGGGACTTTTCTACGGTTTCTAATTCCGATAACTCGGCCTCGATTTTTCCGGAAATCGGGATACAGGAGGAACCAGTTTGTGCAGCGTGGGATTTAACGGCCTCCACTAACGGATCATCTAGGCGAGTTTCCTCGTCGACATTAGCCACGTATAAAATAGGTTTGGCTGTCAATAAATGGCATGCCTGAAATATTTCCTTGCATTCTTCGGAAATGTTGAAGGTCCGTGCTGGTTTCCCATCGGACAGGTGGTCCGTCAGCTCGTTAAGTAGGGTTGCCTCTTGACGAGCCAAGTCTCCATCTTTACCTCCAGCCCTGGCCAACTTTTGGACCCTCTGAGTTCGTCGGTCAACAGTCTCCAGATCGGCCAGCCCGAGCTCTGTTTCTATCGTGGAAACGTCTCTCATTGGGTCAGTATCGCCATCAACATGAGTAACATCGGAATCCTGAAAACATCTCAAAACATGAATGATTGCGTGTGTCTCTCGAATATGACCAAGGAACTGATTTCCGAGGCCTTCCCCTTGTGAGGCCCCGCGCACTAAACCGGCAATATCAACGAATTCTATGGAGGCCGGGACTACTTGAGCGGAATTGACTATCCGGTCTAACGCTAGAAGGCGCGTGTCAGGAACGGGCACTACTCCAGAATTCGGCTCGATTGTGCAGAAGGGGTAGTTTTCAGCTGCAATACCAGCCGAAGTGAGCGCATTAAAAAGTGTGCTCTTTCCGACATTCGGGAGACCAACGATTCCACAACGAATAGCCATGGCAAACTAATTTGAACAAAAATGGAGAAGTCGCAAGGTCAATGACAAATAATCACAGTTTCAGGCACCAGAATATTTGATTAAGTATTCATCGCAGAAGGCGGCGTAGTGTCCCGAACGTATCGCCGAGCGAATTTCTGCCATCAGATTTTGGTAAAAGTGAACATTGTGAATTGAGGCAAGGATGGCTGAGAGAATCTCGTTGGAAGCAAAAAGATGGTGTAAATATGCTCTGCTCACGCCCTCGCTGCATACTTCGCAGGAACACGAAGGATCTATCGGAAATCGGTCTCTACGAAAGCGTCGGTGTGTCAGCCGCAGCCGGCCCCGACGCGTAAAGACACTAGCTGACCGTGCATATCGGGTAGGGATTACACAGTCGAAGAGATCTATTCCAAATCCTACGCTTGCGAGGATATCCTCGGGTAGTCCTACCCCCATGAGGTAGCGAGGTTTGGTTTCAGGCAACAAGGGCGCCGTTTCCTTGGTGATTTTGCAAAGGAGATCATGGCCCTCCCCAACAGAAACGCCGCCGATCGCATAGCCTGGCAGATCGAAAGTCTTAACTCCCTCCGCACAAAGGCGTCGGAGCCGAGGAAACGTACTGCCTTGAACGATCCCAAATAGAGACTGTTCGTTTGGCCTCTGATGGGCTTTGAGGGAGCGTTCAAGCCATGAAAGTGTTCTTCTTACCCCTCTGAAGGCATCCTTTTCGGAAGCAGGATACGGCGTACATTCATCAAAAGCCATGATGATATCCGCACCGAGCGAGTTTTGGATGTCTATGGATCGTTCAGGGGTGAGCTCACTCTCCTCTCCATTTAGCTCGTTTCGGAACTTGACACCCTTATCCGAAATTTCTTTTTTAGGAAGTGAGTAAACTTGAAAACCACCGCTATCCGTGAGGATTGTTTTTTCCCAACCAGTGAAGGAATGGAGCCCCCCCAGCTTCTCAATCACTTTGTATCGATCTCTTAAAAGAAGATGGTAGGTGTTAGCAAGAACTACCTGACTTCCAGTTTCACGAACTTGCCTGACGGTGAGCGCTCGTACGGCTGCATGGGTGCCAACGACCATAAAGCTAGGAGTGTCAACATCTCCGTGGAGCGTCCGTAGATGACCTGTACGGGCCTGATTATCCCGCTTATCGATTTTAAATTTGAGTGGTTCCATCTTTTTAATGCCCATACGTGCCTGAGCTTAGCCCTCAGGCATAGACTTTAGGTACCTTTCATAACAATGAACGGAGCAGGCTCAGACTTCGCAACTAGGTTAGCCCAGGAAACTCGACGCCTTGGAACCCCTCTATGTGTAGGAATTGATCCACACTTAGATAAGATTCCCGCCTTATTTCGAATCGGAGACATGGACTACCGAAAACCTCAGACGGCAGAGGCCGTAGCTGCTTTTTGCCATGCCTTTATAGAACGTCTCGTAGGCCGCGTAGGAATTATCAAGCCTCAGATAGCTTTTTTTGAGCAGCTAGGTTGGCGAGGCCTTCGTGTTCTCGAAGAGGTCGCAAGAAGTGCGAGACGTTCCGGACTACTCGTAGTATTAGACGCAAAACGAGGGGATATAGGCTCTACCTCCGAGGCTTACGCAAATTCCTACCTAACACCCGGAAGTTTTCTTGAATCCGATGCGTTAACGGTCCAGCCTTACATGGGCATGGATGCTCTTGAACCATTTATCGCCCGAGCTGAAGAGTACGGGCGTGGTTTGTTTGTCCTGGTAAGGACAAGTAACCAAGGGGCACGCGATTTTCAGGACCAACATATAAATGGGGAGCCACTCTATCTGCGGGTTGCTAGGGTGCTCGCGAAAGTCAGCGAGCGACTTAACTTGTCGGGAGAATGGTCAAACCTAGGCATTGTTGTCGGCGCGACATATCCGGAACAGGCGTTAAAGCTCCGGGAGGTTTTACCGCGGTCCTTGTTCTTAGTGCCCGGTTATGGAGCTCAAGGTGCAAGTGCGGTCGACTCCTTGAGAGGATTTGTGCCAGGACCTGACGGAATCCTCGAGGGCGGAATCGTTAATACTTCACGCATGGTTCTTTTCCCTCAAACTGGATATGACACGACTACTAAAGGTTGGGAGAAGGCGATTGATGACAACCTAGGAAGTGTTATCTCGAACTTGAGCGAGGCCTTGGGTAAAAGTTAATCTAAGACCCTTCAAAAATTTTACCTGTAAGTTCTCCTATGTCCTGAACTTTGGCGCTTGCGAACTTTTCGATGTTTGGCCTTAAGTTTTGCACGGTGGCGACCACTTTTATTGCGGTTGCGATGTGGAAGCTTGGTCGATTTTTTCATTTAGGACCCTTTATCGGTTGTAGTATTCAACCACATATTGAACATCGCAGATGATCGGCACTTCTTCCCGGACCGGATAGGAGGTGAGAGTTGCCTCAAAAGGAGTGTCTCCTCGTTCCATGTAGGAAGGTAGCTGGTAGGCCTCAAAATCGAGGTCGAAGCACTGCATTACTCTGCTCTTTTCGCGAATTCCAAGAACATCGTTAGCTTTCACTCTGAATGATGGAATATCTACTTTTTTGCCATTTACCGTTACATGACCGTGCCCAACGGCTTGCCTGGCTGCAAAAATTGATGGAGCCAGGCCGGCCCGCAAGACCATTGAGTCAAGCCGAGTTTCGAGGAGTAGAACGAGGTTGTCGCCAGTCCGTCCTTTCATGTGAGCTGCGGCTTTGTAGTAATTTCTCATTTGACGCTCGTGAACGTTGTATTGATATCGAAGCTTTTGTTTTTCAAGAAGCTGAGCCCCATAGTCTGAAAGTCGTCTTTGTCGACCACCCGCGGCATGGACGCCCGGCCCGTAGGGCCTTTTCTCCATGTACTTGGCCGCTTTTGCAGTGAGTGCTATGCCAAGTTTTCGGGAAAGTTTTACTTTTGCTCCGTTGAATTTCACGAAAGTTCCTTTTTGCCCGCTCGCGTTAATCCTTAATTGGCCTTCGACGCTGGGGCGTGGAATGATGACTGGCACAAGCGCAAAACGCAAAGGCTTCGTAGAGATAGTTTGTGTTACAGCTAAACAAATTGGGAATTTTCGATTCCCCCGGGGTAAGCTTCATGACCGATAGAGAAGAACTTCTAAAGATAATTCTGAACGTCTCTTTTGAGAAGAAGAACGTCACGCTAGCTAGTGGGAGGAAGAGCGACTTCTACCTCGATCTTCGGCAGGTCTTTATGCGGCCTCGGGGTCTTGAGCTGGTTGGAAGGTTGACGATTGATAAGCTGGTCGAACGACCTCTAGTGTCTTCAGTCGGGGGTATGGCAGTGGGAGCAGTTCCGTATGTGGCGGCTGTTTTGGCGGCAGCTGTTCAGAACCCTAAAACTCTAGATTTACTCGGTTTTTTTGTTCGAAAAGAAGCGAAAAAGCATGGCCTTGGCAAGAGAATTGAGGGAGCTTTCCGCCCAGGTCATAGAGTCGCACTTCTTGAGGATACAACTACGACTGGTAGCTCCACGCTTCAGGCTGCGGAGCTAGTGGAAGCCGAAGGTGGCATCGTTGAGCGGATAATATGCGTGGTAGATCGTGGTGAGGGAGCGGAGGAAGCCTTTGCCGAAAAGGGCTTTCTTTTGGAGCCCTTGTTTTCCAGGCTCGATCTTCCAGTTTAGTGGTACCCGCCAGAATTTTTTGAACATATACCATGACATGTGACCGCTACCGACACGGTCGGATGTTTTTATGGGTTGAAACAGGAGGTTTCAATGAATTCAACCCATTTCTATCCAAAGAACATTACAGATATCTTTTCGAAATGTGCCAACAACGAAGAATGTAACGTCTGTGGTTCCAGCAGACTGTCAAGCGACGAAATCTTCGATGAGCTGGCTGGTGCCTACGAATTGCTTTTTTGTAGTCATTGTAAATACCAAAGGGTTAATCAACTGAGGCTAGAAGACGCGCGCTTGGCAATGCTACCGGGGGTTAAGTTCGACCTGGCTTCTTAGGACGACTTAGCGCTACATTTCATAGATAGTCCTAAATATTCGTTGTCTTTTTATTTCCTATTCGGATCTATGTTTTAGATTGAGTAACCTTTTCGACCTGACTCAAAATTAAGGTGTAGATAATTTAGTAGCTATTAGTTTATTTGATTAAGGAATAAAAGCATGGAAAAGACACCCTCAGGCAGTTACCGGCGCATTGTCTCGTTAGTACCAAGCCTAACCGAAGCCCTTTTTAGTTTAGGGTTGGGTGATCGTGTTGTCGGAATTACTGACTGGTGCATTCATCCAGAAGAATTGTTAGCGGATTTGCCCAAGCTAGGGGGCACGAAAACCCCAGACGTCTCTCGTATTTTAGAGCTCTCGCCTGATTTGATAGTCGCAAATCAAGAAGAAAATAGAAAAAGTGATATTGCGAAACTTAGAAAGTCGGGTTGTAAGGTATGGGTTACCTATCCGAGAACAGTGAAAGAAGGTGGCGAAGTTCTTCGACAGCTTTCTGAGTTGGGGGCTAGTGCTAAAAATATAGAGGCGATAGTGACGCCGGTGACTCGGGCGATTGCCGGCGCCATCAGGCGTCGTAAGGATTCGGCTGATAAGAAGTCATCTCCTCGTGTTTTTTGTCCAATCTGGAAGGACCCCTGGATGAGTGTTGGCCAGGACACGTATGCCCAAGATCTCATAGAACTGTGTGGAGGAATGAATGTATTTTCGGATCTTGAGGGGCGCAGATATCCCGTAGTGACATTCGAGCAAATAATTTCATCTCAGCCCGACGTTATTTTACTTCCGGACGAGCCCTATTCATTTGGCCCGAAAGACGTTGTAGAGCTAAGTAACTTGAAGCTCCCCGCCTCGGATAAAAGAATCCACTGCATCGATGGGACATTGATTTCGTGGTATGGGCCGAGAATTGCTAAAGCTATTGAGACTGTCGAGTCGATCATTAACCCGTAGGGGGAGGAAGGAGTTTTTCAAGTGCAAGAAGTCGTGCTCCTATGGCACCCGAATACTCGCCTCCTTCGAGAATTTCAGCTCTGATTCCCGTGGCTTCGCTTACTCTCAGAAGCACCTCAACTAAGGAAGTGTTGTTGTTTAGAGTTGAGCCGGCATAAAGAATTCTCTCTAAGCCCTTGGAGTGAGCAAGGTGGCAACCGATAAGAGCGACATTTTCGCCTATCAGCCCCATGAGGCCTCTTGCGCAATCCTCGTTTTTTATGGGTTTCTGCGAGCCCAGTTTGGCAAGATTAGAGGCGGTGACACTTTTTGGCAGGCCAATTTCTGCTATGCCACGGTCTCCGTAAATGTCTCGAATTTGCAGGTCGACGTTCTCCCTAGACCCTTTCGAGGCAAGAGTAGCAAGGCTATTAAATTCGCCGACGCCGGTGAGCGCTTTTCCTAATCCCATTAGAGTTCCGCCACCGAGTGCAGTTCCTCCAGCTCTACCAAAAGAGTGAGATTGGAGATGGATAAAAGAAGTGCCAGTTCCTACCACAGCCAGAAGCAACGGAAATGGAAACGCAGTCTTTGAGGAAGCTCTGATTTCCCGATATCCCCGGCTCCACGCCTTAAACTCATCTGAATACGAAGAGCCTGGAAACATCTTTTTTAAGTGATGCGCACCGGCACCAGTTAAGCCGATTCGATCAGGAGGTATGTTCTCTAAAATCTTATCCAGGTTTCCGAGAAAATTTGAATAGATATATTGATAGGTTGACTTCCCAGATTCATCAGTTGTCGCGATTTTGGTCAAAGTTGAACCAACATCGATACCTGCGGTGTTATGTCCGTCTTCACTCACGTTGTCGTCTGTGTACTTCGTCAAAGAAACACTATCCAGATCGATGCAATCTTAGGATCTTCTCGGATAGATCGTTCAAGATTGCACTGGCCGTACCACCCAGGAAAATTGTTGCAAGTTCCGTAAGCTCGGTAGGCTCTGGGTTTATTTCTATTAATGTTCCACCACGTCGCGCTATTTCAACCGCGAAGCCAGCTGCAGGATAAACGGTTGCGGATGTTCCAACTACTAAGATGCAATCGGCTCTTTCAGATACTCGCTCGCAAGAGGCAAGTACTTCGGAGGGAATGGGTTCCCCGAAGTGTACCGTGTCATCTTTGATCAGTTCTTTACAACTTGGGCATTTCGGAGGAAGACTCTTAACATCGACCGGAAAGTTCTCAAACGAAAAGCGCTTACTACAACCAACACATCTCAGGAGTTTAAAGTTTCCGTGTATTTCATAAAGTTCTCTTTGGCCAGCCTGTCGATGTAAGTCATCCACGTTCTGAGTTATTAGAGCTCCGATAGCACCTAGGCTCTCAAGTTTTGCGAGAGAGAAGTGAGCAACGTTAGGTTTTGCTCTTCCAAGGGTTTGTCTGAGTCCGACTAGCCAGTCTTCTGTCGGTTTGAGCAATTCCTCCCAAGCACGTTCCGGGTCACTAATGAATCGCTGATATCCATCGAGCGGGGGTTCTCCATATTTTGTCCAGAGGCCGCCGGGACCTCTAAAGGACGGTATCCCACTTTCAACAGAGACCCCTGCGCCTGTGAGTGCTATCGAGAACTCGGCCTCATTTAACAGCTGGGCGGCTCGATCTAAATTGGTGCTAGGTTTCTTCGAATCGTTACCATCGGACATTTAGCGTCGCCAGGGATTGTCATCGTCTTCTACTGCATGCAGATTTCGTCGCATCCGATAGCGTCGCCAGCGATGCTTTAAAGAAGAAAAGGAAGGCAGTATTTGAAGCTTTCGGGATTTTCTCATTAAGAGCCAGCCTGCAATTACACCGCCGAGGTGGCCTACAGTGCTGACATTTGACGGGCCAAAAAGAAACTCCATCAGAAAAAGAAATGGAATGAAATAAATTGCTTTAATCGGAATTGGAGGGAAGAGGAGCATGATCGTTCGCGTTGGCCAGGTAAGAGAGTAAGCTAATAGAACGCCGAAAACCGCACCCGATGCCCCCAAAGTTCTCATGGTGTAACTCGGAGGCGAATTCAAACCGAAAAAGCCTGGTAGCGCTGGCCACGTCACTATGAGAAAACCTGCTCCAAGTCCGCATAGGAGATAGTATTTTAGAAAACGTTTTTCTCCCCATGTAGCTGCAAGAGGTGAACCAAACATCCAAAGAGCGAGCATATTGAAACCTATATGGGACAAGCTTTGTTCTGAGTGAAGCCACATATAAGTAAAAGGCTGCCAAAGATATCCTTCGGTCCAAAAGGCCGCGGGTATGGCCGAAAAAACAAACGAAAGCCCCTTGAAAAGGTGTTGGAGGATGAACGTGCCTACGTTCACTATCATGAGGACCTTGATCACGTTTGGGGTGAAGCCTGGTCCAAAACGTACTGATTGATTTCCGAACATAACCTTCGCCTAAGCTAGCTCAAGCGCGAAGCATTTACGCGAACGCCTTCGCCAAGCTTTTAATCTGATAAGTGAGATCCTCTGCCGTTAAGCCTGAAAAGTCAATGATTGGTAGGTCTAAATGGAATTGTGAAGTAAGGGTTGTTATGCGTTCAAGACATTCGTCTGGGCTGCCTGCAATGATTGCGTTCGGCAATTCACTTTCCGTCACGTCCGAAAACCAAGGGTTCAGTTTTCGAAATTCTTTTTGCACTGCAGAATCGGTGGCTTTTGCGCCCACGCGCGTAAAAAGCCACATTGATCGCTCAATTGAGTCGGGGTTTCGTCCGAGACGTCTACAGGCAGCTCCTAAATGTTCTTCAGCAATTTGTACTTTCTCCGTCAGGGGGGGCAAATTGATATCCCAGCGATCTGCATGGCGAGCGACTAGTTCTAAAAGGCGTCGGCCTCGAGCGGCGATCTGTATAGGAAGGTTCCCAGGAGCCGGCCTTACTCTCGCTCCCGAAAGCTGAACGAATCGGCCTTGAAAATCGACCCTTTCGCCGTTCCATAGCCTTTTTGTCACAGTTAACGTTTCGTCCAGCCATTGAATCCGTTCGCTTGGGCCTTTTGAGGAGAAACCAAAACGCAGGTCCGCCCGTTGTCCACCTATCGAAACGATAAACCGCAGGCGATTAGGTTCGATATGGTCGAGCGTTGCTACAGCTTGAGCTAATCGAGCCGCATTCCAATGGTGGACCAGACGAATAGAGCCGATCTCTATTCGGTGTGTTTTTGCAAGTAATGAAGCGGTGGCGGTCCAACCCTCTAAGATGGTGTGGTCGCCTCGGCTAGCTAGTTGGCTGACATCGCCGTCAACAAGCGCAGCTTGGAAACCTAAGTCTTCGGCCAGAGAGACTGCTTCGAGCAATTGTGGCCAAGTGAGGTGATGCCAGGCTAACGCTATCCCGATCCTCATGGTGCTAAAAGCCCTTCGCGTCGGGCTGCGTGGAGTATCGCCATTGCACTCTTCGCATCTCGCAATTCACCGGCCCAGATTAAGTCCAGTGCCGCCGTTAGGGGCATCGCCACTACCTCGATGAACTCGTCTTCTTCTTGGGCCGAGGGGACAATCTCAAGTTCATAGGCGGCAAAAAGATGTATTACCTCGTTAGTAAAGCCCGGGGTCGTCAAGACACTACCTAGAGCCTCTAAAGTTTTTGCTTGGCGCCCTACTTCCTCCCGTAACTCTCGTGCTGCACATGCCGAAGGGGACTCATTCTCGATCTTTCCTGCAGGAACTTCCCATATGACGCCTCCAATGGCGGGTCGAAACTGGCGAATTAGCAAAACCTCTGTTTTGGTCTCAAACGGAACAATTGCCGATGCACCGGGATGCCTAATCATTTCTAGGTCTACAACCTTTCCGTTAGGAAATTTAGTCTCTTCCATCAGGACGCTTAAGGTCGGCCCTTGGTAAGCTATGCGTTGTGACATAATTACCGAGGTTAGGCGTGAAAGCTCCGGTCCGCAGTAGGTTTGCTTTGGAAAGAGGGCTCTTTCATGCATGTCTGGAGAATTGTTTTGAAGAGAGCGGAAGCCTTAGTAAATATTGAACCGCGGAGGAATGGGGAAACCCTTCAGGGAGCTTTAAACGCTTGCTCCTCGGAAAGAGGTATGACAATTGCTCCACCACACCCGCTTTACGGTGGCAGCATGGAGTCACCCGTGGTGAAGCAGCTTGCAGAGGCGTCGCGACGCCTAGATATCTCGTCACTTAGATTTGATTGGCGCGGGATAGGTGGAAGTTCAGGAACACCCAGCGGAGAAACAGCAGATGCAGATCTTGACTTTGGAGCTGCTCTGGATTTGATATCTAAGGTTGTCAGTGGAGGTATTGTAGCGTCAGGGTATTCTTTCGGTTCACTTGCAGCTCTTCGCGCAGCCTCTCATCCGCGTGTAGGAGGGCTGATTCTTGTGGCTCCACCAGCAGAGTATCTTACCAAGCATGTTTTGAGGTCCTTGGGAAAACCAGTCTTGCTAATATTGGGTGAGTACGATGAAATTGCGCCTCCGAGAAAGCTCCAACTTTTGGATGATGATGGCCGTTTTGTACAACTGAATGTTATTAAGAATGCGGATCATTTTTTTGGGAAAGGCCTCACAGAAATTGGTACTGAGGCCTCAATTTGGTTAACGGGTTTGTTTCAAAAATGAAGAAGCAGTTGTGTCTAGCATCCAGGAGTCTTGACTTATAACAGCTTGAAAACCACCGTTATTATCCCAATTCAGAAATCTGACCTAAGACTACGACGATTTTCAAGGACGCTCTTCTTGTCTAGTTTTTGGGTGGGCTCGGTTCCTTCGATAAAGGCCTGGAAGAACGTGTTTTTACCGGCGGAGGTCGCTAGTTCTCCGGTAGTTGCGTCGACCCTCGCAAAAACAATTCCTTTTGGTACCGGAAACTCCGAAATTGGACGCCCTGCGAGTGCCGCTTCCATAAATTGGATCCAAATAGGTAGGGCCGCCTTGCCTCCCGTTTCTCCTTTACCTAATCCTTTTTTTGAGTCGAAGCCGACCCATACGCCTGTTACTAAAGTGGGTGAATAGCCGACGAACCAAGCATCCCCCTGTTCATTTGTGGTTCCAGTTTTTCCTCCGAGCGGCCTTTTTAATTTTTTAGCCCTTCGTCCAGTACCCCTTGGATGGGTCACTACCCCCTGCACTAAATGAGACGCGAGGAATGCCTCGGTTTTTTCCAGGATTTGATCCTTTGCAGTTTCTCCAGTCTCGATCTCTTTACCCCCAGATCCTTGCACCTGGACTTCGAGATTTGGCTTTAATGCGATATCAGAAAGTATGAGTTCGTTGTCTCGATCATAAACACCACGGATATATTTTGGACTGACTTGTTTTCCTAGTGATGCAAATATTGTGTAGGCCCGGGTAAGTTCGAATAGAGAAACTGGACTAGAACCAAGGCCAAGAGAGAGATCGCTAGTTAAAGGAGCCTCTATGCCAAGCTCTCGCGCATATGAGATTACGTTATCGACGCCTATATCCCGAAGAAGATGGATAGTTGCATTATTTACCGAGCGGGCAAGTGCCTCACTCATTGTCAAAGGTCCTAAAAAACGTCTGCCGTAGTTCTCTGGCCGCCAAGTAAAGCCGGTCGTCTCGTCTTCATACACCACAGGTCTATCCCAAAGGATCGACGTAGGTGTGTAGCCATGTCGCAGTGCCGCACCATAGATAATCGGCTTGAATGCCGAACCCGGCTGTCGTCGCGCCTGTATTGCACGATTGAATTCGCTGGACTCAAAATCGTAGCCTCCGACCATCGCTAGAATTTCATGCGTCGACACATCAATCGCCATTATCGCAGCCTGTGCTTCGGGTTTTTGCACAAGAGTGAGTCGACGAAGCCCTTCAATTTCTGCGCCTTGTTCTAGAAAGGTTGCGATATCGCCAACCCTAAAAACTTCTGAAATGTTTTTAATAGTTTTGGCGCTTTTGGTTAAATCTCTTGGCCTAGCCCAGCTGACGTCCTCGAGAAAAACTGTCCGCGTAAAGCCAGGTGCAAAGGCAACCTGAGCCGATTGGTCTACTTCATCTAGTTTTGTGATGACTCCCTCGAGTAAGCCACGCTCGGGAAAATTCATCAGTATCTCTTCGTTCTCCTCTAAAAGCTTATTTGATTCGGCTAAGGTTTGGATAGTGATTTGAATATTCTCATCCGATGATGTTCTGTTTGGACCCCGGTACCCTTGACGGCGATCGAGTTGTTCTAGGCCCGAGCGAACAGCCTCTACCGCCTTTCTTTGAAGATCCAGATCTAAAGTAGTTTCTACTCGTAAGCCGCCCCTGAGAACGGTCTCGTTGCCTAAACGCTGGACGAGATCGCGGCGCACTTCTTCGACGAAGTATGCGGAAACATCAAAATCAGCTTTCCCTGGAGGAGCAGATAAAGTCGGTCGCGTTCGCGCGGCATAATCGTAATTATCTTTACTTATGAAAC
>Ga0310344_10000436_pt1 | contig 33015 bp, 32 predicted proteins | sample HC15DNA20200_MG_FD_203801 | JGI IMG/M metagenome (GOLD analysis project Ga0310344, IMG submission 203801) | Marine microbial communities from station ALOHA, North Pacific Subtropical Gyre - HC15-DNA-20-200_MG | ecosystem: Environmental > Aquatic > Marine > Oceanic | place: Pacific Ocean: North...
AGTTGCCTCTAAGCTTATTCAAAGAAATCTTTCCAAAGAGGACAACGAAAAAATTATTGAGGAAGCACTGAAACAAGTAAATGTTTCATAGGTTTAAATTGTTTAATTACTTGCAGTGATTACCGGATTGAAACCGATTCTATGACCGCGCTAAATGTACCCGTTACCGCTTGCGCTTGTTCAAAAAGTGGTTGCGGGTAAATTCCGAAAAGAACTGTACCAACAGCAGCCACAATCAAAGTAACAGCCATGGCAGGCTGAAGAGAGAGGTCCGACCCTACCACTTCTTCTTTAATCCACATAAAGACAACCACACGGATATAGTAGTAAAGTGAAATCGCGCTATTTAACACACCGACTACTGCCAACCAGATCCATCCTGCTTCAACTGCAGCCCCAAAGATCCAGAACTTGCCCATAAACCCTGCTGTCGGAGGTATTCCACCCAATGAAAGCATAAACAAGAGCATAGCTATTGCCGCAACAGGCGCCCTCGAATATAAGCCGCTTAAATCCTTTAGCTCATCACCAACAACGTCTCGCCGGCGCAACATCGTGATGACTGCAAAAGCTCCAAGTTGCATAAACAAATAAACACCCAAATAGACAAGTGCCGCCGTTACACCACGTGGACTCGCCGCGATAAAACCGATTAGCACATACCCAGCGTGCGCTATAGATGAATAGGCAAGCATCCGTTTTACATTAGTCTGTGTAATCGCGGCAACATTGCCTACCGTCATCGTCACAACTGCCAAAACAGCAAAAACAACCTGCCAATCAGGAGCCAGCGCGGGAAGCCCTTCAAAGAAAATCCTGAAAAGCATCGCGAAAGAAGCAGCCTTAGAACCTACAGACAGAAATGCCGTCACCGGTGTCGGTGCACCTTCGTACACATCAGGGGCCCACATATGAAAAGGAACTGCCGCAATCTTAAAACCCATCCCTGCCGCTAAAAGTATTACAGCCAACAATAAGGTGACACTGCGATCTTGCGCAATCAAGGCTGCGGAGATGTCACCAAGATTTGTCGACCCGGTCACACCGTACAGAATCGACATGCCGTATAAGAGAACTCCAAGTGAAAATGCACCTAAAAGGAAATACTTCACGGCTGCTTCATTAGACCGTTGGCTTGGTTTGAGATACCCGGCGAGTATATAAAATGAAATCGCCATTGTTTCCAACCCAATAAACAGCGTGATTAAGTCAACACCACTCGCCATGAACATCATACCGAGTGTCGCGCAAAGGATAAGAAAGTAATATTCACCTGCACGGACATCTTCTACCTGCAGATACTTGACCGACATTAATATTGTTAATGCGGCGGAAACCAGGAATATAACTTTAAAAAATAACGCGAACCCGTCTATGGCTAGAAGCCCTTGCGAGGCTGTCGCATCAACACCTGACAGCGACAGCAAAGCCACGCCACCAGCAAGTAAGGTCAACAGAGAAATACCCAGCAGCGCACTTTGACGCTGCGGCATGATGACATTAACCACTAAAACTAGGAGTGCTCCTCCGGTGATGAGCAACTCCGGCAAAATGTAGTAAAAGTCGAGAGGAGAAAAACCAAGTGCCTCCATCTACTGGGCACCTCCACCTGCAGAATCCTCTTGGTCATGCGGCAGGTCGGCCGCTAATCGAGGAGTATAGTCACTATTAACACGCACCATAACGTTATCAACAGAAGTTTCAAGTCGGTCAAGGAATGGCTTCGGATACAACCCAATCCAGACTGCCAAAATTAATAATGGAACAAAAGTACAGATCTCTCTGAGACTGAGATCTGGCAAGTTTTCGTTTTTCGGATTCTTTATGTCCCCAAACATAGTTCTCTGATAGAGCCACAACATGTAAGCGGCACCGAGAACTATTCCGCTAGCCGCAACAAAGGCCCAGAATTTATTCACCACAAAAATTCCCTGTAAAATCAATACTTCTCCAATAAAACCATTTAGCGTAGGCAAGCCAATCGATGACATTGTCATGATTAAGAAAATAGCCGCATAAACTGGCATAATTTTTGACAACCCACCATATTCGGCTATTTCACGTGTGTGTCGTCGCTCATAAACAATACCTACGATCAAGAACAGTGCACCCGTAGAAATTCCATGATTTAGCTGTTGGACAATACTGCCCGTAAGGCCAACCGGGGTGAGCGCAAACATCCCCAACATCACCATGCCCATATGGCTCACACTTGAGTACGCGACCAACCTTTTCCAATCTTTCTGAGACAACGCAATAAATGCACCATAAACAACACCGATAATTGAAAGCCACGCCACCAAGGGAACAAACGCAACAGTAGCTTCAGGCAATATCGGAAGACTAAATCGAATGAACCCGTAAGTCCCCATCTTCAAGAGAACAGCTGCGAGAATCACAGACCCTGCCGTTGGAGCATCAGTATGTGCATCCGGTAGCCAAGTGTGAAACGGAAACATTGGAACTTTGACCGCAAAACCAAGAAAAAATGCCAGAAACACCCACCACTGCAAATCAAACGGCATATTTAATTGATGAAACTGTGTTACATCAAACGTATATACGCCCGTGACACTCTCTTGGTAAAAGTAAACGGCCAAAATACCAAGCAGCATAAGGACGCTTCCCACTAACGTGAATAGGAAAAACTTAATTGCCGAATACAAGCGTCGGTCACTACCCCAGATACCAATTAAAAAATACATGGGCACGAGCATGACTTCCCAAAACAGAAAAAACAGCAGGAAATCTAAAGCCATAAACGCACCCAGCATTCCAGACTGCAGGGCGAGGAGAAAAATATAGTACTCTTTCACACGCATCGTAACCGCTGTCCAAGAGGACAACACCGCAATAACACCCATAAGGGTCGTCAAGAGAATTAGAAGAACACTAAAACCATCAACCCCAAGGAAATAACTAGCTCCAATTGATGGGATCCAATCATGCTGTTCGACAAATTGCCATCCAGCATCCTTGGTGTCATACCAAAACCAGAGTGGCAGAGATACAAAAAATCCCAGTGCCACAGTGGCATTCGCGACCCAACGGATCAGGTTTTCGCTTTGGCGGTTAATAAACAGGAGAATTAACACCCCCACAAGCGGTGTGAATAAAATAAGTGAAAGCAACGGGTAGCCGGCAGTATTACTCATGGTGTTGTATCTGGGTTAGCGTCCGATAAGGAACCAAGTTACGAACGCGAAAACGCCAACCAACGTGGCGAATGCATAGTTCTGGATGAGACCGGTCTGAACTCTTCGAAAGGCATAGCTACCTTCCATACAAATCCAGCCGACCAAGTTAACGATACCATCAACCACATACCGATCCAGTACGTGGGATATACGAGAAAGTGCTAAGGTCAACCAGCCCGTTCCGTTAACTGCCCCGTCAACAACGCGGCTGTCAACATTCCAAAGGCCCCGAGCGCCCGACATGGTCCCTCGCACAGCTGTCGAGTCATACAATTCATCTACATAATACTTGTTAGTCAGCACGGTATGAGCCCCAGACCAGCGCTGTGCCCATCTCGCTGCCGCATCGGGTTGCTTAATATAGTTTCGGTACGCCAAAAAAATACCAGTCAACGCGACAAGCACTGAAAACGCCATTAAAGCCCATTCCGTTGGGTGCGACAAATGATGCGCACCTTCTCCGTGATGCGCACCCTCTCCCACATGAGCAATAAAGCTCGGTTCAAGGAAATGCTCAATGGCATTACTACCACCGAGTGCTGCAGGAACCCCTACATACCCAACGACAATCGCTCCAAATGCCAATATCATCAGCGGTACCGTCATAAGTCGAGGGGATTCATGTGGCCCGTGCCACTGATGTCCGTGCCCGTCGTCATCCTGATGGTCGTGAGAATCGGCACTAGAGTGATTTTCCCAAGACGGCCCTCGATAATCTCGGTAAAAGGTCATGAAAATCAACCGAAACATATAAAATGCAGTCATGCCAGCAGTCACGACCGCTATCGACCAAAACAACTTACTGTGAATGAATGTCTTGGCCAGAATTTCGTCCTTACTAAAAAATCCAGACAACCCTGGAATTCCTGCAATCGCCAGCGCTCCGATAGCCATCGTCACAAAGGTAACGGGCATATAGAGTTTCAAGCCACCCATGCGTTTCATGTCCTGCTCTTCATTCATGGCGTGAATAACGGATCCACTTCCAAGAAACAAAAGCGCCTTAAAAAACGCATGCGTCATTAGATGAAACGCAGCGACAGCAAAAGCACCGACTCCCGTCGCAAGAAACATATAACCCAACTGAGAGACCGTAGAATATGCCAGCACCTTTTTTATGTCTGTCTGAACCAGTGCGATAGTGGCTGCTAAAAATGCGGTGAGCAGCCCAACGACCGCCACAATTTCCATTACCATCGGTGCGTGAGAAAACAGAACCGCGTTACGCCCAAGCATATAGACCCCTGCCGTAACCATTGTCGCAGCATGAATCAGTGCCGAAACGGGAGTAGGGCCCTCCATCGCGTCCGGTAACCATACATATAAGGGTATTTGCGCACTCTTACCGATGGCGCCCACAAACAGCAGGATACAAATCAGTGATATAACACCAAATACCCCTGCCTCTACTGGCATTTCTGACGCTGCCTCAGCGACATGGCGAAAATCTAAAGTTCCGAAGGTAAAGAAAATCAAGAATATGCCGAGAATAAAACCCCAATCACCAATTCGGTTAACAATAAAAGCTTTCTTGCCAGCGTCTGCAGCGCTCTTCTTGTGATACCAGAAACCTATAAGTAAATATGAACAAAGGCCAACACCTTCCCAGCCCACGAACATAACCAGGAACGTACTACCCAAGACCAACATAAGCATGAAAAAACAGAACAGATTGAGGTAACAAAAGAAGCGCGCAAAAGCCGGTCGTGGCTCATGATCCATATAAGCGACCGAGTACACGTGGATCAGAAATCCAATGCCCGAAACAACTAAAATCATCATCCCTGACAGCGGATCAAGAGTAAATGCCCACGGTACTTCAAACGAACCCATGCCAGTCGCAGTCTGAAGAGGAATCGGTGGTATCCAGTCAAATAACGTGACCGAATGAAAGCGATGATCGGCCGGAAGCAACAAGAGTTGATAAAACGCATTCAGAGAGAGCACTAAGGCTCCGGCCATCGAGCTGCAAGCAACAAGTGCGGCAGTACGCTTGCTAAAATACCTAATACCAAGCAACCCATTCAGGGCAGCACCGATACCAGGCAAAATTGGAATAAGCCAAATTAAACCCATAGACCTACCATCGCATTAGACTCATTTCATCAATATTTATCGTCTCCTTGTTACGGTAGAAGGCGATAATAATACCGAGTCCCACTGCAGCCTCGGCCGCAGCAACCGCAATCACAAATACAACAAACACCTGGCCAATTAGATTTTGCACCTGACTTGAGTACGCGATTAGATTGATATTAACCGCATTAAGGATCAGTTCGATTGACATAAAGATGATGATGATATTCCTGCGCACCAACACCCCTATCACACCGATCATAAAAAGACCTGCTGATAACATACTGTAGTGAAGCGGAGTAATTTCTAACAATTCTAAATTCCTATATATTCTTTTTAGCCAGCACGATGGCGCCAATCATCGCAACCAAAAGAAGCATCGACGCCAGTTCAAAAGGTATTAAATATTCCGTATACAGCAACCATCCTAATTGTTCAGTATTAAGCATAGGGTCACTAAGTCTTGCAGGCATGTCAGACGTTGCATTGACTACCGTATTCGTATTTCTACGAGATGCAAAAATAATAGCGATCAATTCAGCCAAAACAGCCCCGCCCAAGAGAGCCCCGAGAACACCTAGCCGTCGATTGTCTCCATGTTCCTCAGGAGCCCGTTTCAAACTAACGAGCATCACAACAAACAGGTATAAAACAACAACTCCACCAGCATAAACTAACACTTGGATGACGGCCACATACTGAGCCCCGAGAGTCACATAGAGCACAGCCACCAGTAAAAAATTAAGCACTAGAAACAAAACGCTATGGACCGGAGTTCGAGCCGTAATGACAAGAATCCCCAATCCTAGAATAAACGTCGCCAATGTGTAAAAAACAACTGCTTCAAGCATTCCAATCAACCATTACTTAAAACTACACCAAAACTTTAACAATCCCAGTGACCACTAGATTTGCGATTGCTATAGGAATAAGAACTTTCCAACCTAGGTTCATTAATTGATCGTAGCGATACCTTGGAAGAGTCGCTCGAATCCAAATAAAGACATATAAAAACACAAAAATCTTAGACACGAGCCAAATCCAAGGCGGTATCACATCAAGAAAAGCCAAGGCTTCAATACTCGGGAATGGCCGCAACCAACCACCGAGAAACATTATCGCGGTAATGGCAGAAATGACGATAATATTTGCGTATTCTGCCAAAAAGAATAAGGCAAAACGCATACCACTGTATTCCGTGTGAAATCCACCCGTTAACTCTGTCTCGGCTTCGGGAAGATCAAACGGCACACGATTCGTTTCTGCCAACCCCCCGATAAACATCAAGACGAAAGCGACCGGCTGAATAAATCCAAACCAGATACCAGCCTCTTGCTGAGCCTCGACAATGCCAATCATACTGAGTGTGCCTGATGTCAAAATGACACTGACTAGGGTCATCGTTACAGCAATTTCATAGCTGATTAACTGAGCGGAAGCTCGTAAGCTAGCCAGCAAAGGATACTTACTGTTTGACGCCCACCCACCAAGAATGATTCCGTACACGCCGATCGAAGTTACCGAAATAATAAATAGCAGCCCAACATTAATATCTGCAATGTAGTAAAGCGGATCAAATCCAAATGGTACGACGGAAAATACGGCAAGTGCCGGCGCGAGACTCATTATGGGCGCAAGCGTAAATACCCATTTGTCAGCCTTAGCAGGCGTAATATCTTCCTTAAGGATCAATTTAATTGGATCAACAATGGCCTGAAGCATCCCATGCGGACCAACGCGCATCGGTCCTAACCTGTTCTGAGCCCAAGCCATAACTTTTCTCTCCATCAGAACCAAAAAGGTTACTGACACAAGCAGAGCATTGATCAAGACTGCGATCTTCAAAAGAGGTATCAGGAAAGTTTCTAACATAAAACTACCGATCCACCTCTCCCAAGACGATATCTATTGTGCCTATCAGAGCCACAACATCTGCCACTAGATGCCCTTTCACCAAACGGCGTAAACCTTGCAAATTACAAAATGATGGAGGGCGCACACGAAATCTATATGGATTAGTGGAGCGTCCGTCACTCGCAATGAAATAACCAATCTCACCCTTCGGAGATTCAATAGCATGGTAGGTTTCCCCAGCTGGAGGTTTCAGCAAGCGGGGCACTTTACCCATAATGGGACCTTCTGGAAGTCCTGCGATAGCCTGACGAATAATTCGTATCGATTGCTTAAACTCCTCAAGACGAATCAGATATCGATCATAGGTGTCACCACGCGTCCCTAGCGGGATATCAAAATCAAATTCTTCATAGGCCGCATTCGGTTCATCTTTTCGCAGATCACGTAAAACTCCAGACCCGCGAAGGGGTGGCCCACACAAACCAAGCGCTGTGGCCTCCTCACCAGAAATCACACCAACATCTCGTGTCCGTCCCACCCAAATTCTGTTATTGGTTAGAAGCTCCTCATATTCGTCAAGCTTCGTTTCCATCAAGTCACAAAATTCACTAACCCGTTTATCCCATCCGCTCGGAATATCGAGAGGCAGGCCACCTACCCGCATTGAGTTGTACGTTAGGCGAGCCCCACAGAACTCTTCAAACAAATCAAGGACATGCTCTCGCTCTCTGAAAGAATACAAGAGCACTGTCATTGCCCCTATATCCATCGCGTGTGTTCCTAACCATAAGCAGTGACTCGCAATCCGCTGCAGTTCAGCCAAGATGGTCCGGATATATCGAGCGCGCCTTGGGACTTCAATTTGCATTAATTTTTCGACCGTTTCCACATAACCTAAATTACTGGTCGCAGCTGCCACATAATCCATACGATCGGTCAACAATATAATTTGAGTCCAATCTCTATTTTCACAGAGCTTTTCAACACCACGATGGATGTAACCAATCACACAATCACAATCTACAACGCGCTCACCATCCAACTTCAAAACCACACGAAGAACCCCGTGTGTACTCGGGTGTTGGGGACCCATATTCAAGACTAATTCGTCAGTGTCAAAAGCCTGACCAATACGTCTAGAAGTTGCTTCTGTCGTCATCGCAGTATCACACCAATCCTATTCAATTTCTGCTTCTCCTGCTTCATCTGGAAGATTCCACAGGCTCAACCAGTCCTGTGGATCTTCCATTAAAAATTCACCCGGTCCCTCTAACGGATAATCTTTCCGCTGGGGATGCCCCTGCCACTCGTCTGGCATTAAGATCCGCCGAAGATCAGGATGATTCACAATATTGACTCCAAATTGATCGTAAACCTCTCGCTCAAGCCAATTAGCCCCAGACCATATACCAGTAACAGAGGGCACAGCTTCACCTTCAGCAGCACGCACTTTCACACGAAGGCGGTGTCGCAAGCGCGTCGAATAAAGACAATAAATGACATCAAAGCGTTGCTGCCTTGGTGGCCAATCTGTAGCCGTTATATCAGAACAATAATCGAACTCAGTTGCCGCATCGTTCCTTAAAAAATTCATTACTTCCAATAAACGATCAGCGGGAACAATGACTGACCAATCACCAACCCAGTAAGTGACCTGGTTGACCGCACCCGACAAACCCGACTGTAACGCCTGTACATACCCAGGAATTTCGAGATCTTCAGGTGGTTCCGGATCTGTCGGTCCAGATGGAGGTTCCGGGGGTGGCTTAGCCGCTGGTTTCTTAGGTGCCGCCGCAGGAAGCTTCGGAGGAGCAGCCTTGGGAGTTTCAGTCGACGGAGGAGAATCAGGTTTTATCTCGTCTGCCATTTACGTCCAGTCTAAAGCACCTTTGCGCCATGCATACATGTAACCTACAACTAAAATGAACAAGAAAACTAACATTTCGATCAAACCGAATAATGCGAGCTCATCCATAATCACAGCCCACGGAAACATAAAAACCGTTTCGACATCGAAGATAACGAACAACATCGCTACCAAGTAGTAACGAACACTGTATCGATCACGCGCGTCAGTCTCTGGTTCAATTCCACATTCGTAAGGTTGTAGCTTCACTTTGTTATAACGCCTCGGATGCACTAACCCAGCCACCATCAAGGTAAATATTGCAAAACCTATAGCGACCAAAATGAAGAGAAATATCGGTATGTATGTATCAAGCATGCGTAATATGGAATCGACACCGGATTACCCCGCACCGACGGGACCTCAACTTTAGTCCTCGTCGCACTGGCTCAAAACCCTCCCAACTCTTTAAGGAGGTTGGCCGTGACGGGCGGTTTGCACTGCGGGCCGAAAACCGCGCTAATTATAGGATGCGACTATGGGGGTGTCAACGACCCCTTTTCCCAGTAGTTGATTAAGTAAATCTTAAAAACTCTATTATTTACAAGGGTTTCATAGAATTCGTTGTCTTGACGGTATTTAAGAGCGAAGCCTATACTTCGATAATGGCCTTTCGGGGATATCAGCTGCAAAAATTAATGATCATAGCGACATTATTAATTGTCCAACACACATTCCATAATAAAAACGCTTTTGCGGCTAACAACAGCTTTTTGACTAACGCTGTTTTGAGTAAATCCAACCTTCAGGCAACCAACTTTACTGATTTCACCAATTTAAAAAATGGAAATCAAAAACTGAAACAGAACGAGTCAACTATACAAGACCCATCTTTTCGCACAGGTGTTGACGTTGTTTCACTTAACGTAACCGTAACCGATGCTCGAAATACGTTTATTACTAATCTGGATCAAAATGAATTTTCCGTTTACGAAGACGGAATCCAACAAGAAATCACATTTTTTTCTCGTTCCAGCCTACCAATTGCATTATCTCTACTCATGGACACCAGTGCCAGCATGGATGAAAGAATGTCAACGGCCCAGGAAGCAGCCATAGGATTTTCCCGCCGCCTAAATCCTCAAGATCTTGCAGAAATCATCGATTTCGATAGCCGTGTCGAAGTGCTAATTCAATTCACCAGTGATAAGGAAAGATTAGAAGAAGCTATCCGTCTGACATCAGCAGGAGGCTCAACATCTTTATATAATGCCTTGTACATCTCATTAAAAGGGCTGGAAAAAACTCCACTTCAAACAACCGAATTACATAGACAGGCTATTGTGGTATTGTCTGACGGCGAAGACACATCGAGCCTCATAACGTTTGACGAAGTGCTCGAACTGGCAAAACGTTCTGAAACCGCCATTTATACAATCGGACTAAAAGCTAAAGACGACCACCGTTCTGGATTTAGAGAATCAGATTTTGTTCTAAGACAACTCGCCTATGAAACTGGAGGGCAATCGTTTTTTCCAGACGATGTAAATGATCTTGGAGCAATCTATACTCAGATATCAGATGAGCTGTCGAGCCAATATAGCTTAGGATATATTTCGGCGAATCCGTTACGTAATGGTCAGTGGCGAGATACTATTGTTCAAACAACTCGGGAAGAAGTTATCGCAAGAACTAAGCGTGGTTACTACGCTCCGGTGGGCTCCCAATAATTTTAGGAAACTTTTATGATTCTGCTGCCTCTTATCTTCTATATCGTCGCAGCGATTACATACGCTGTAGCCTTTGCTCAACGTAGTGATACAGTCGGACGATGGGCCACCTCAACTCTAGTGGGCGGCACACTAACTCATACCTTTGTAATCGGAATGCAAACGATGCAAGTCGGCCACCTTCCCATAGTTGGAACAACGGGCGCCGTCTCCATTTTTGTTTACCTGCTAGCCGTTGCATATCTCTACACAGAAACAATGACCAATGAAAGAGCAATGGGTGTCTTTATCGTGCCACTGATGGCCCTTCTTCAGGCGATTCCAACAGCCACAGATACTGTGGCATCTCGCCCCCCCGTTCTTGACAGTCCATGGTTTGCGGTGCACGTTTCATCTTTACTGGCTGCTTATGCCAGCTTTGCTTTAGCTTCTGTAATCGGCCTGACATACGTATTGCTATTTAAAGAACTTAAAGCTAAGCATCTAGGATTCTTTTACGCCAGACTACCCTCCCTTCAAGTGCTAGACGTAATGAACGGTCGAGCTATTACGGTGGGATGGATGTTTTTGACAATTGGACTCTCTGTGGGCGTAATTTGGCTAATCCAAGTTCAAACGAGCACCTTAGATCCAAGAGTTCAGGCTATGTCATTTTTTGATCCAAAGATTTCAATTATGGCAGTCATTTGGCTCGTCTACTCATTCGCGATTTACGCGAGAAGGTCCATAGGCTGGAGTGGACGACGGACAGCCGTACTTTCAGCAATTGGATTTATGATTGTTTTACTGAATTTTTTACCAATTGGCTATTTTGTAACTCGAAGCCATAATTTTTATTAAAACTTATTAGCCTGATGCACTTTTTCCTCCTCGGAGCCAGTCACCATAGCGCACCGATCGATCTTCGAGAACAGATCGATTTTACCCGTCGCGGTCTATCTGAAGCTCTCGAAACACTATCTCAATTTCCAGATGTTGGAGAAGCGGTCATTCTTTCCACTTGCAATCGTTCAGAAATCTACATCGCGTGCGAAGCACCACAGAGAATGCGTGAAACTGTGTCGTCCTTTATGTCAACGTTCCACGACATGCCGGACGCCAAGTTGAAACCCCATCTTTATTATCGTATTGACGCCGACGTTGCCCGCCATTTATTTAGAGTCACTTCTGGACTGGATTCTCTGGTTGTTGGTGAACCACAGATACTTGGCCAGGTAAAAGAGGCTTTCTCGATAGCTTCAGAGCAACATTACACAGGCACATTTCTCAGCCGACTTTTTGATTGGTCCTTTACTGCCGGAAAACGCGTCAGAACTGAAACTGGTCTTGGCGAAGGCGCTGTATCAGTTAGCTATGCTGCTGTTTCGCTCGCAAAAAAAATATTTGGCGACCTAAGTCCTTTAAGTGTCCTTGTTCTCGGAGCCGGAGAAATGGCTGAACTCACCGTTAACCATCTTCGGTCACAGCGGGTAAAAAGGATTGCGGTGGCAAATCGGACAGCTGCTCATGCTTCTAACCTGGCGGCTAAAATAAATGGGGTTTCGGTAGCTTGGGACAAAATTACAAACGAGCTCCCTAAAGTAGACATCGTAGTTACTGCAACGGGATCAACGAGACCAATTATCAGCAAGAAAGATATCGAAACGGCGATGCACCCAAGGCGGGATCGTCCATTATTTATCATTGATATAGGAGTACCCCGGGACGTAGATGCGACTTCTGGAGAAATGGAACAAGTATTTCTTTACAACATCGATGACCTGAGATCGATAGTACAGGAAAATCTTGCACGTCGTCAGGCACAAGTAGACCTCGGCGAACTACTAGTCGATGCAGAAGTAAAGAAATTCATGAACTGGGTAAACTCGCGAGCAGCAATACCCACCGTCGTAGCGTTACGAAAAAAATTTGATGGAATCCGTTTAGAAGAACTCGACCGACTGGATACAAAATTAACAGGACTCTCTCCAGAAACCAGAAAAAAAATTGAAGAAATCACTCGCCTTCTAGTTGAGAAACTACTCTCAAGCCCAACGGAGCATTTGAAGGCCACCACTAATGAACAAACAGTTACCGCCTACACAGACGCCCTTAACGAACTTTTTGATCTAAAAAATCAAGATACTACTAGCAAAAAAGACGCGGCAGACACCACAACTGACGATACCAAAACTACTTCTTTGAGAGGTAGGGAAAATTGAAAGTTCTCCGTATAGGCACTCGCGGAAGTCCTCTAGCTCTCTGGCAAGCTGAAGCTGTCGCTAAAGAAATCATTAAAATTAATGGTCCGCCTTGTAAATCAGTCATCATTAAAACTACTGGAGATCGCGTAAAAAATCTTTCCCTGTCAGAAATTGGCGGCAAGAATCTGTTTGTTAAAGAAATCGAGGAAGCCCTTCTCAATAAAACTATCGACCTTGCTGTTCACAGTGCAAAAGACCTGCCGACAGAATTACCTTCGGGTTTGATAATCAGCTCTTCTCTTCGCAGAGGGGATCCCACAGATGCTCTGGTTATGGCTAAAGGAAAATCTATGCCTTCGGCGGATTCAGTATCTGAGAAAATATTTAAACTTGGTCCAAAAATACGGGTCGGCACTGATAGCGTTCGGAGAATAGCACAACTTAAACCTGTGTGGCCCAATGCTACATTTCTTTCAATTCGTGGCAATATTGACACGCGAATTCAAAAATTAGACAGAGGAGAATACGATATTTTAGTGTTGGCTTCTGCAGGACTAATCCGATTAGGACTAGCAGACAGGATTTCATCCGTCCTGCCTATTGAGTTGTGTGTTCCTGCTCCTTGTCAAGGAATTGTCGCAATTGAAACTAGGGGAGATGACTCCGAAACGAACTCAGTAGTTAAAAAGATTTGTGATTATGATTCCATGGCGTCCCTTAGAGCCGAAAGAGCAACCCTGAAAACACTCGGGGGAGATTGCCGTGTGCCAATAGGAGCACTTTCTTTGCGAAGTAAGAAAAATCTGAGACTTGCCGCAATTGTTGCATCCTTAGACGGCTCACGCATACTACGACAAGAACTTTGTGGCTCCATTGAAAAAGCTGAAGAACTTGGCCTCTCTCTTGCCTCTGCTCTTCTTCGAAACGGTGCGTCTGAAATTCTTACTCAAAATCTTTCATGAAAATCTCGAAAGACAACCCCTTACTCGGAAAACGAGTCCTAGTGACCAGAACAGAAGCCCAAGCGATTGAACTAGTCGGCCTGTTGTCTTCTCTAGGTGCCATCCCCATTCTAGCTCCTACTATTCAGATTGTTGGACCAAGCAACCCAGAACCTTTAGAAAATGTCTGTGCTTCAATAGATAACTTCGATTGGATTATCTTCACTTCGTCAAATGGCGTTAAATTTTTTATGAAGCAGTACGTCAAGATCAACGGGGAAAATGCGAGATTACCTGCTCAAATTTGTGCAATTGGCCCGAGCACGGCAAAATGCCTTAAAAGTTTTAATGTAGACAGCGATTTTATTCCAGAGGAGCATCGAGCGGAAGCAGTACTGGCAGGGCTTCAGAAAAAAGATAATCTTACAGGTAAATATATTCTGCTTCCACGAGGAGACCTCGCAAACAAAATGCTACCAACAGAACTGAGAAAATGTGGTGCTCTCGTTACCGATCTCACATGTTACCGAACTTTGCTCGCCGACCACGCTGATGCTTCTGGGGAAGACGTCTATAGAAACCTGCATAAACAAGGCATCGACATCGTGACTTTTACAAGTGCTTCCACCGTAAAGAATTTTGTAAAAATCCTTGGGAAACCATCCGCCTTAGACTTTCTTAATAGCACCTGTGTTGCCTCGATCGGACCAGTCACTGCAAAAGCCGCTGCCGAACTTGGAATTAAAACAACTATTACCCCGATAAAATACACAATCCCTAGTTTAGTAGACGCAATTTTGACCCATTACACTGGAAACAAAACATGACAAAGGACGCTAGAACACCAAAATCTCAGGATTTTTTTAACGCTGTACCTCTCACTCATCGCTTGCGACGACTCAGAACATCGCCAGCTATGCGTGATTTAGTTCGGGAAACAACACTGCACCCCCAGAGCTTTATTTATCCGCTTTTTGTTTGTTCAGGAAGTGGCATTCGAAAAGAAGTTCCGTCTATGCCAGGTGTTTTTCAACTCTCGGTCGACGAAGCAGAACGAGAAGCCATTGCTGCCGCAGAAGACGGTATCCAAACCATTATCCTGTTTGGCTTGCCAGATAAAAAAGATGAACTAGGTAGTTCCGCTTGGGACGCCTCAGCTCCAGTGCAAACAGCAATTCGGAAAATCAAAAAAAGCATTCCACATTTGTTAATTGCAACAGATGTTTGTTTATGCGAGTACACATCGCATGGTCATTGCGGCATCGTTGAAGGAAATATGATTAAAAATGATGCTACCGTAACACAGCTAACACGAGCTGCACTTTCACATGCAGAAGCCGGCGCCGATATCGTAGCGCCATCAGACATGATGGACGGACGAGTGCAAGCGATTCGACAAACGCTGGACAACGAAGATTTTCATGACACTGTTATCATGTCCTACGCAGCAAAATATTGCTCTGCCTATTACGGCCCTTTCAGGGACGCTGTGGATTCTACTCCATCATTCGGAGATAGGCGCACACACCAAATGGACCCCGGCAACGTTCAGGAAGCACTTCGCGAAGTAGCGCTTGATTTAGAAGAAGGAGCCGATATCCTCATGGTAAAACCAGCGTTACATTACCTTGACGTTATCGCGGAGGTGAAGAAAGAATTTGGTTGCCCAGTTGCCGCTTACCATGTAAGTGGTGAATACTCGATGTTGAAAGCCGCGGTCGCGAACGGCTGGATTGACGAGGAACGCGCAATAATTGAACTTTTAACAGCTATAAAGCGCGCCGGCGCCGATATCATAATCACTTACTATGCCCGCCAGGCAGCACAATTACTTAGGCAAAACTCATAGATCTATATTTTCTTTAGCCAAAATTCGAAGTCATAACCCAACTCTGTGGTAGCCGGCAGTGTATCTGCCCATTTTCCAAGCCGGTGAAAATAGTAATAAATCAAAGACTGACGTAAACCCCGGTGATGTCGTTTCATTCCTGCATCGATTTCGGTAGCACGAAGCGAAAAATCATCTTCTGTATCACGGTTCATTGACGGTGTGTCCGTTTCTAAAGACACACGTCGATCCACTCGCTGAACAAACTTCTTTTGATTTCCAAGAAAACCCAAAGCACGAAGACCTCTACGGGCTCCGATACACCGTGAACGTACAATCTCAAATCCGCAATCTTTAAATAAAATTTTTAAATGCGCGTAAGAAAAAAAAGAAAGATGACCCTGACTAAGCAATGGAAGTTTATGGTCTGAGGATACTCTCTGGCAGTTATCTCTCACCAAAGGTCTTAGGTTGGCTTCACCATTTGGCGTAATCAACCACAGTTCACCTCCGGACTTCATCACACGAGCCGTTTCATGCAAATGTTGACGCGGATTGGGAACATGTTCCAACAAATCCTTTTGAATAACATAATTGAAGTGCTCGTTTGGAAACTCCGCGTCCTCTAATGTCCCACTGACAATTTCAAGATTCAGTCGTGTCTTGGCATAATATGCAGAGAAAGGGGAGGCATCTACTCCTTCAACCTCAAATCCTTGATGATGCAACGCATCTAAAAGAAAGCCCAACGCGCATCCCACCTCAAGAATACGCACAGGTACAGGCTGCTTAGGTATTTTTCGAGTAAAAAAGTAAGCCTCCCTTGCCCGGCGCTGCGCCTCACGAGCATAGTCTCGGTACCCCACGGCAGCATCCGGAGCAAAATAATCAGAGGTATAAAGTTGGCCCAACTCATCCATGCCGAGCCTTGGCCTTATTTGACGGAAACCACAGGCCTTACAGCGATAAATATACCGTTCAAAAACTTCTCCTAAGCTGACCTCACAATATGGCTCAGGATTGTCTTTTCCGCAAATATCGCAGGGCATAGAAATTATATGATTCACGGCGCGCATGATAGCACTCGTGGTATCTTTCTCTTCCCAGTTATGCGAATAAAAAGACCAAAATCAAGAAAACTGTTTAAACGTGCTCAAATTACACTGCCTGGCGGTGTAAATAGTCCTGTCCGGGCATTCGGATCAGTGGGCGGTTCGCCCCTATTTATCCACCGTGCTCACGGATGCCGTATAGAGGACGTCGACGGAAATCGCTACATCGATTACGTAATGTCTTGGGGACCATTAATTCACGGGCACACACCAAAAGAACTAACACGAACACTTGCACAAACAGCTCGCCAAGGCACAAGTTTCGGAGCCCCAACTCTTCTGGAAGTTGAACTCGGCCAGCGTGTACGGAAACTGGTTCCGTCTATCGAGCGTGTACGCCTAGTAAATTCTGGAACAGAGGCAACCATGAGTGCTGTTCGCATCGCAAGAGCTGTTACTCGACGCGACAAAATAATTAAGTTTGCTGGTTGTTATCACGGACACTCAGATCAGTTCCTCGTGCAAGCAGGTTCTGGAGCAACTACCCTAGGTATTCCGACAAGTCCTGGTGTCTCTCGTGCGACCGCAAAAAACACATTAATCGGAAAATATAACGATATCGCTTCAGTTGAGAGATTGTGCAAGCGTCACTCTAAATCCATCGCAGCAATTATTGTTGAACCAATCGCTGGCAACATGGGGGTAGTGCCGCCGAGACCTGGTTTTCTAGAATCTCTTCGGGCCTTATGTAATCGAAACAAGATTATTTTGATCTTTGATGAGGTTATCAGTGGATTCCGCATTGCTAAGGACGGTGCTCAAGGAACCTTTAACGTTAAGCCAGACCTGACGTGTTTAGGTAAAGTCATTGGCGGCGGACTGCCGGTCGGAGCATACGGCGGTCGAGCAGATTTAATGGATCAAGTAGCACCTTCTGGAGCTGTTTACCAAGCAGGCACGTTGTCCGGCAACCCGCTCGCTATGGCTGCTGGAATATGGACATTGGACCAACTATCCAGTGACCTATATCGTCACCTAAATCGTCTCGGGACAAAACTGGCTGCTGGATTAAGAAGTGCCGCTAAGGAAACAAGCATCTCGATGCAAGTTAATCAAGTCGGTTCGATGTTAACACCATTTTTTACGACAAACGATGTAACTGATTACGGATCTGCGACTGCATCCCGAACAGATGCCTATGCGACTTTCTTTCACGGAATGCTTGACCGCGGTGTCTACCCACCTCCATCACAGTTTGAAGCCTGGTTTCTATCGGCGGCCCACACAGAACGTGACGTTGACCGAACGGTACAAAAAGCCGAAGAGGCCTTAAAAGAAGTGCGTGATATGATGAAATTGTAAGTATCTTTCTTAAATAGAACTGCTCTCAAAAATGTCTATCTCACGATTACATCGTACCGTTGGAGTTCGTGTCGGACCAGTACAGATTGGCGGTGGCGCTCCGGTTGCCGTGCAATCTATGACTATGACTGACACAGCAAACGTAAAGGAAACTGCCGCTCAGTGTCTTGACCTTGTTAATGCTGGGTCAGAATTAGTTCGCATTACCGTGAATCAAATCGAAGCGGCTAAAGCTGTGCCTGAAATAAAACAACGACTTCTTGACTCCGGATGCACTGCCCCCCTGATTGGTGATTTTCATTACAACGGCCATTTACTACTAACCAAAGTTCCAGCCTGTGCCACCGCACTCGATAAATACCGAATCAATCCCGGAAATGTCGGCACTGGTCAAAGACGAGACGAACAATTTTCAACAATCTGTCAGGTTGCATACGACCATCAAAAACCAGTCCGCATCGGAGTCAATGGCGGCTCTCTTAATCAAGAACTGGTCATGGCAAAAATGAAAGAAAACAGCGACCTAGAATTAGGACGATCCTCGGAAGAAATCATCAACGAGTGCATGGTAATTTCTGCTCTTGAATCTACCGAACTGGCCTTAGAATCTGGTCTTCAAAGAAACCAAATTATCATTTCCTGCAAAGTTTCTCGACCTACAGACCTGATAAGCGTGTACCGCGAATTATCTGCAAAAACCCAACAACCTCTCCATCTCGGGCTTACAGAAGCTGGCATGGGTATCAAAGGTCTCGTATGGTCAGCCTCCTGTATGGGTGTTTTGTTAAGTGAAGGGATTGGCGACACAATTCGTGTTTCACTGACACCTCGACCACAGGGTAAGAGGACTGATGAAGTCACTGCTGCATGCGAATTATTGCAAGCTTTAAACTTACGATCTTTTGCACCAAGCATTACTGCGTGTCCAGGATGTGGGCGAACTACGAGTACTACTTTTCAGGAATTAACCATCAGGATTCAAGAGTACGTTCATCGAAAAATGCCTGAATGGAAAACAGCGTACGTTGGAGTCGAGGATATGCGAGTCGCCGTGATGGGATGCGTAGTCAACGGACCGGGTGAATCGAAAGCTGCGAACATCGGAATTAGTTTGCCGGGAACAGGGGAATCTCCGAATTGTCCGGTATTCATAGATGGGCAACATACCCATACGTTAAGAGGCTCCTATGACGAACTCGCTGAAGCTTTTCGAAAGCTTGTTGACGAATACGTCGATGATCACTACGCCTCAAGACCCATGTCTTCGCCGTCGTAGTTTTCATAAAGACATTTCTCCAAAGAATGATGATCCAAGTAATTGCAATCGATATCGACGGCACCTTACTAGACAGTCAAGGGCAGCTGCCGGATGAAAACCGAAAAATCGTTCGAGAAGCTGCTACATCAGGTATCCACATTATCTTGGCCACCGGTCGTTGTTTTCATCATGCTAAACCTGTCTCGGACACTCTCCTAGACGAGATTACATTAATCGTAAATAACGGAGCACTTGTTAAAACAGGTAAGGGCGTCACACTAAACAGCACAACGCTTCCACGTGAACTTGCTCGAGAAGTAATTAATTCTACAAAATCTGTACATATGGGTGCTGCGCTCGTTTTCGATCGTACTGGAAACCAGCAATATCTTTTTGAAAACATCGATTGGAAGCATCCAAATCGATTCGATTATTTCAAAAAAAACGCTCGCTTTATGACCGAAGTTTCACCTTTGGAAGAAGGTTTAACTGAAGATCCTCTACAAATCGCTTTCAATGGGAGCGTCGACGAAATGCGAAGATTACGCGATTACCTGTACCGACACTCAACAACTTCTGAGCTTTGTCTTACAACCACTGAGTACAAAGACCGAGATTTTTCTCTTCTCGATATCACAGCAAAAAATTGCTCAAAAGGAAACAGCCTCGCAACGTGGTGTAATTCGCTTGGTATCAATACCCATCAAGTAATGGCAATCGGGGATAATCTTAATGACCGGGACATGCTAATGTTTGCGGGTGTACCTATCGTAATGGGCAACGCTGTGAAGGAACTAAAATCTTACGGATGGAACGTGACGGAAAGCCATGACAAAGGAGGACTTGCTAATGCAATTCGTGCTTTCGCGTTAAATAAATAGATGTTTTCAAAACTAATCTAGAGCGAAATTATCGCCATGGCATAAAGGCTTCAATCCAACTAACGCGCGTCAGGTCGTTATAAATAACAGTAACCATTAACATCATAAGCGCCACGAAACCACCAAACATGAGTCGCTCCTTCACAACTATACTGAAATCATGTCTTGCGATTCCTTCCAATGTCAGGATAGCGATGTGCCCACCATCGAGGACGGGTATCGGAAGCAAATTGAGCAATCCAAGATTAAGAGAAATCATACACATGAAACTAAGAAGAACACCCCAGCCTAATTGGGCCGCACTACCAGACATTGATGCAATACCGACTGGACCGGCCATTTGGTTAAGAGACACTCCACCACTAAATAGTCCTTGCAGTGCGGTCCCTATCTGTCGGGTCATTTCCCAATTACGTATAAGGCTTAATTGAAAAGCCTCAAACAAACCAGCTGGTTGAACGGTCTTCTCCTCAAAGGGATTAATCTGAACACCAATTAAGCCGACGTCTCCCTTAAGAGCAGGAATCACAGTAAGTTCTTGACTAGTTCCATTTCGCCGGATACCTACCCGCAAAGATGAGCCAGGATTGGCATTAATTCGTTCAACCAATTCTTTGCTGGATACAGTTTTTCCTTCTAGCGCTTCAATAACATCACCGACCTTGATGCCGGCAAGCGAAGCTGGTTCTCCCGGAACAACACTCGTGATCTGAGGTTCCATCTTAGGAGAAACTCCTAGATTTCCCATTTCAAAACTACTACTTGTCTCACTATCTGGAATCACACTTAGCGTGCGAGAGCCACGCGTATTTTGAACACCAATATCGATTTCTTTATCAGCATGCGGTGCAATCGCCTGCAATAGCTCCTCCCACGTTTCCACAGGATTTCCCATCACGCTTACAACTTGATCGCCAATCTCGATGCCTGCCCGTTCCGCGCTTGACCCCTTTACAATAGATTCAACAATGGGTAATTCGTCAAGATAGACGGGTTCCTGAGCACCTTGATACAACACAAAAGTCATAACAACAATTGCAAAAATAAAATTCATCGCCGGTCCCATAATCAAGATCTGAAAACGCTCCCACTTATTCTTCGAAAGAAACTCGTCATCAGCACCTGTGCGATCATCGTCCGGTTGTTCCCCAGCCATTTTGACGTATCCACCAAGAGGAATTGCACTTACACAGTACTCAGTATCACCTCGGGTAAACTTCAAAAGTTTCGGCCCGAAACCAATAGAAAAAGTCAGGACACGAACACCAACACGTCTAGCTGCCAAAAAATGGCCGAGCTCGTGTACAAAAACCAATACTGAAATTACAAAAAGGAAAACGACGACAGTAAATAGAGACCCGTCCACTAAAAAACTCCGTTGTTAATGTGACTGACAAGCTTCATCCTGATCCTAACCCGCCTATAAGCATATCCGTATATTGACGAGCCCACGAATCAACCTCTCGCACCTTATCTAACGTATCCAATTCATCCGTCGATTGCAATTCTCCTGCTTCAAGTGCTTGATTAATGACCCTCGAAATTCCTGAAAACGTCAACTTTCTATTGAGAAAAGCATCAACCGCACGTTCATTTGCCGCATTCAAAATAGTAGCAAGACTGGCCGGACCACGTAAAGCATGGTACGCAAGATCTAGACAGGGAAATCTCTTCCGGTCTACTGAAGCGAAATTTAGTGATCCACACTGAGTGAGATCAAGATATTCTAACTTACAGTCCCAGCGTTCTGGATAAGAAAATGCGTACTGAATTGGTAATCGCATGTCCGTAACTCCGAGTTGCGCAATCATTGAGCCATCCCTTAGCTCTACAAGCGAATGAACGACAGACTGCGGATGCACAAGCACATCAATCTGGTCTGCGCGCAAACCAAACAACCAATAGGCCTCAATGACTTCAAGTCCCTTATTCATCAGAGTGGCTGAATCAATTGTAATCTTCGGACCCATATTCCAAGTAGGATGCTTTAGAGCTTCCTCCGGAGTAACTTTCTCCAAATCACGATCAGTTTGGCCTCTAAATGGTCCTCCCGAAGCAGTCAAGACAAGCCGCCTTACCTCATCAGTACCACGCCCATGCAAACACTGTTGAATTGCATTGTGTTCACTGTCGACTGGAAGGATGCTGACTCCATGTTTTTTGGCAGCTCGAGTCATAAGATCACCGGCCATTACTAAAATTTCTTTATTTGCCAAGGCTATCGTTTTACCAGCTTCAATTGCGGCCAGTGTCGCATCAAGTGCAGCCGTACCTGCTGTCGCGCAGAGAACAATATCCACGTCAGGGTCCGTAGCAATCGCCAACAAACCATCAACGCCAGACTCGCAAGATTCAACCGATATTTTTGCTTCTTTTAGCCTGTTCTGAACCTCAGCAAGTCCCGTTGGGGTTGCCATGGAAATCTTACAAGGACGGTAATTAATGATCTGTTCAGCGAATAGATTGACGTTCTCGCCTGCCGCCATTCCGACAACGGAAAGTCTATCCCGGTAAGATTGAACAACTGAGAGTGCACTACGACCAATCGAACCGGTCGAACCGAGAACAGCAATCCGCTTCACATGAACTTCCTATCTCGCGAAGAAAACAACCGTGTAATAAACAGGTGCAGCAAACAACAGGCCGTCCAGTCTATCTAAAACACCGCCATGCCCAGGAATAAGTTGAGATGAATCCTTAACTTCGGCACCGCGTTTGAGCGCCGACTCAAACAGGTCTCCCGCTATACCCAAACATGCAATCGTTGCACCAAAAAGGATCAGGAAACCTGGTGAAAGTTGGCTTAACCATGAGTCACCAAGAAACCACATCACCATAATCCCGGCAATGATTCCAAAAATTGCTCCCTCGATTGTTTTATTTGGACTAATAGTTTTTGCAAGACTCCGTCGTCCAAATTGTCGTCCTCCATAGTACTGTGCCGTATCACTCGCAAACACGGTGAGCAACAGTAAAAACAGTATCTGAGGTTCATTGTCAAAACGAAGTGACACCATTAAGCCAATTGGAAGAGCAAGATATAACACACCAAAAATATACACCGCTGTCGAAACAAGCACCCGCTTAACTGATTGCCTTGAAAGCTGAACTGTTGTTATACCAATCGTCACCGTCATTAACATCACGGGCAACATAGATGGAGCCATCGCACACACGGCACAAACCCCAAGCGCCGCAGTTATTCCTAATACCTTCGAAAATCGAGTCTCATTTGGTTTTACCAGATCCGAGTATTCAAAAAACGCAGCAATCAATAGAAGTTCTGACACAATCAGGGTAGCACCCGGAGGTAAGAACCAAACCACACCAATAACGATTAAAAGTAACGCAAAAGCGCTTAAAAGACGTGCCATTAGTTGTTATCTGAAACCATTTCTCTACTGACCAACAACTACGGTCGGAGTGTTAATGCCTCCATACCGTCGATCACGTTTCTGAAAATCAAGAATCGCTTCCAAAAGATGACTTGCACGAAAGTCTGGCCACAACGTCTCAGTGACCCATATTTCCGAGTACGCAATCTGCCACAATAAAAAATTACTAACACGCATCTCGCCACTGGTACGAATCAATAGATCAGGATCTGGCTGACCTGACGTATATAGTAACTCGCTAAACCGATCCTCATCGAGATCTTGAGGATTGATACCATCGGTTAAAGCTCGGCGAACTGCTGATACTATCTCGGCTCGTCCTCCATAATTAAGAGCAATATTAAAAAGCATCCCAGAATTTTTTTCCGTTTTAACCTGCGCAATATTTAATTCACGACGAACATCAGCACCCAACTCACCGTCCCTACCAATAACTTGAATGCGAATATTATTTTCCAATAATGTTCTGAGTTCCAATCTGAGATAGCGTTTCAATAAACTCATAAGAAGCGTAACTTCAGACTTTGGTCTTTTCCAATTTTCAACTGAAAACGCATATAAAGTCAGCACGGGTATGCCTAATCGCGCTGAAACCTCAACAGATTCACGAACTGCATCAATACCAGCACGGTGACCTTCCGCGCGAGGCAACTTTCGCTGTGCAGCCCAACGTCCATTACCATCCATAATCACCGCAACGTGTTCTGGAAGCCGAGAAAAATCAACTTCTCGGGCAAGAGCTTCTTCTCTTGAGTGTTTGGGAAGCCAAGCTAATAGTTTTTGAAGGCTCATTAAATCTTGTTTATGTGACCTGAATTTACGTTACAAAAAGTATCTTTAATTCCATGCAAAAACTTAAGAACTGATAATACGGGCTGCTCACTGAAGGTTCAAGGATACTCAACACTAACAAGAAAGAGACCTCGTGCTGGTGCAGTAGGTCCTGCCTGCCGTCGATCCCTAGAAGACAGGAGCGTCATCATACTTTCAGGGGCTCGACGATCCCGTCCAATTTCAACAAGAGTACCTACAATAGTTCTTACCATATGACGCAAAAACCCGTTTCCATGAATATCTACCGTGATAATTCTTGTTTTGAGATTTTCCCCTAGCGCACTCCAACTTTGGGCTTCTTCAACTCCAATATTAATTGCCGTAATCGTCCGAACAGTCGATTTTGGACTGGAATCATCAGTCGCTGTCTGAAATGACGCGAAATCATGCTGACCACATAAAGCATTACTTGCTTCTCGCATAGGTGACAGCTTAATTGATTCTGAAAGCCACCATAAGAAACGTCGTTCCAGTGGATTTTGAACTCTTCCAATTCCTAGTCGGTAACGGTAATACTTTTCAGAAGTATCAAACCGTGCATGAAATGTATCTGCAACCTGTTGCACATCTACTACACGAACATCTCTTGGCAACTTCGAGTTAACTGCGCGTAACAAAGCCATAGAATCGATTGAATGAGACAAACAAACACTCGCAACCTGACCAAGCGCATGAACACCTGCATCCGTTCGCCCCGCGGCATACAATTTCACAGACTGCCCTTCAACCTCAGAAATCGCATCCTCTACTAACCCTTGAATGGTTGGATCGGTATGCTGTCGTTGCCAACCTGCATAGTTAGTTCCGTCATAAGCGAGCGTAATCTTAAAAGTCCTCATGGCTATAATGAGTCAAGCTTACAAGTGCTACAGTCGCGCACACAACTAACCTGTCGGCGCAATATCGCGTGAACCTGGTTTCACTAAAGGTAAACCTTCTTCACATAATGGACAGCTCTCTGGGTTATAAGTCGGCCAAGCAACACTTGCGAGAAATTCAAACGGAACATCGAAACTGTTCTTCGTATCACCACGATTAATAACGGCCGCCGCTCCGACCACATGGGCACCATAACCCTTAGCCACCGCAATTGTCTCACGCGTTGATCCACCGGTTGTGACAACATCCTCGACAACTAGAATACGTTCATCTTTTTCGATCGTAAAACCTCTCCGTAGAGTTAAAACACCGTTTTTTCTTTCTGCGAACATCGCTCGTCTTCCACATGCACGTGCCACTTCGTGTCCAATGATGAGGCCTCCTAGCGCCGGAGAAAGAATCAACGTTGGGGCTAATTTTTTAACAAGAGATGCGAGCGCTGAACCTAGTTGAGCCGCCTTTTCAGGATGTTGGAGCACCAATGCGCACTGCAAATATCCGGACGTGTGCAAACCGGACGACAAAATAAAATGTCCCTCAAGAAGAGCCGAATCCTGCTTAAAAATATTGATTATTTCATCTGACTGCATAGTCTCAGTATACCGATGATAGACTCGCTATGGGCATTATGGATATTTCTGTCGTAATCATAACGAAGAACGAGGCTGACCATCTCGCAGCAACCCTTGAGTCTGTTTCATGGGCAACGGATGTAGTAGTCGTTGATTCTGGTAGCACGGATGACACTCTTGAAATAGCCCGCCGTTATACGGATCGAGTGCTGACAAGAGATTGGGAAGGCTATGGTGCCCAAAAAAATTATGCAACCGGATTAGCTGCTCACGATTGGGTGCTTTCCCTAGACGCCGACGAACACGTTTCTCAGGCACTAGCGGAGGAAATTCGTGATGTGATGTCTCGGCCTTCAACCTTAGCGGGCTATCGCATTCCTCGAACAACAAGGTATTTGGGTAAATGGATTCGTTCAACAGATTGGTATCCTGATTATCAGCTTCGTCTTTACGATAGAAGAGTCTCCCTATGGAACTCACGTTATGTTCACGAGTCCGTTTCGGTTAATGGAACGACCGGAACACTACGATCAGAAATTCGTCACTACGCTTACGACAACATGTCTGATCATCTTTCGACGATTAACCACTACTCCACTCTAGCTGCAAAACAGATGCTAGACGAAAATCGACGAGCAGGATGGACCGACCTTGCCATCCACCCTGGCTTTGCCTTCGTTAGAAATTACCTGCTGCGCGGAGGATTTCGTGACGGACTTCCAGGATTAATAGTCTCTCTGATGAATTCTTACTATGTGTTTCTAAAATTTGCAAAATTGTGGGAACAAAATTCAAGCAACCATAAATCGTGAATAGAAAACATGCTATCCCTCCATATTGACACCGCAAGAACTTGGCGTGGCGGTCAAAATCAAGTCATGTTGACAGTCCTCGGCCTTCGAGCAATAGGATGCAAAACCGTCCTTTTAGCCCACCCTCAAGGGGAACTCTTCCGACGTATGAAATCAGACAAAGACTTGTTTCCAATTGCTGCGAGATCTGAAGGTGACCTGTTTGCTGCCTGGAAGTTATCGAATCTTTTACAAAATGTTAAACCCGCGATAGTTCATGTACATGATGCGCATGGACTGGCCTTAGCAGCGATAGCAATTAGATTCTTAAGAGCTGATCTTAAACCAAAGTTGATTGTTTCGAGACGCGTAGATTTTCACTTAAGAAACAATATTTTTTCTCGATGGAAATACAGACAGGTCGATCAGTTTATTTGTGCCTCGTCATTTATTCGTACATTGCTTGCTTCGAATGAAGTTCCAAAAAATAAATTGATCGTAATTTATGAAGGCATCGACATAGAAAAAAACCAGAAAGCGGGTCCAGTAGATATACATAAGGAATTCGGTGTACCTGAAGACTCTTTAATTGTCGGAAATGTGGCTGCTTTAGTCCCCCATAAGGGTCAACGCTATCTCGTTGATGCAGCTGCAAATGTTATTCGTCAAGTGCCTAATGCTCGTTTTTTTATTTTGGGTGAAGGAACTTTAGCGATCGACTTACAGAACCAGATAAATCGTCTCGGCCTTGAAAATCATGTTTTTCTCACAGGTTTCCGTACCGACGTTCTCTCTATGATTAAGTCTTTCGACCTTTTTATTATGAGTTCAACAACCGAAGGGTTAGGCACATCTGCCCTAGACGCAATGGCCTGTGAAAAGCCTGTAATAGCCACTAGAGCTGGGGGATTATCTGAGGTGATTGTTCACGGTCAGAGTGGATTGCTAGTTCCAATTAAGAACGCAGAAGCCTTAGCTAATGGAATTATTGAAATGTTAAACAATGAGTCTTTTCGCACGTCTTGTGGTCTTCAGGGATTGCAACGCGCTAAGACAAAATTCAGTGCCCCCCGCATGGTTGACGAAACACTTACTGCATACAAGAATCTGGTTGACACCAACCCTTAAGTGGACACCTTTCGTCATTTTTCGATTTATTAAAACCACACAAATCCTGCATGCCTATGTGGCACAACGAAAAATCGTACTTAATCGGATCGTTTCGATCGAAGCATCTTAAAGAGTTTGTAATATCACGAGCCATCACCCATCCAGGACTCTTATAGTTGGTCAAACGAAGACATCGGCCAACCCGTTCAACGTGCGTATCAAGCGGTATTATTAACTTGTCAGTTGAGATATTTTTCCATACTCCTAAATCGATATGATCATTCCTGATCATCCAACGCAGAAACAAATTAAGTCGCTTACAACCACTTCCACCACTTGGTTTTGAAAAAAAATAATCAACCCCAGACGAACGATCAGAACCTAACAAATCAAGTGCTCTGCAACAAAATGAGTTCAACGCGTCACCAATATCATCTGCGTCATCTCGATAACCGCGTAGAAAGAATTTCTCAATAGATCCCGATCGCCTCATAATTTGTCTTAAAACCCAAAGAAGCTCCACTAAATCGTTACCGGTCGTCCACCGATGCCGAAAATTTTTAAATGCTGCACCTTGGCGAGCAGGATCAAATTTGATCACATAGTCAAACGGTGAGATTCCCATAATCTCCAACAAACGTTCAATAGAAGTTAAAACACTCGAAACACGTCCAAATGCCAATGCCGCTGAAAAAAAACCAACTACCTCGCGGTCTCTGTCGTCACTATAGCGACGCACAAGATCGATGGGATCGGCGACTGAGTCAGCAACATTAAATTGTTTGTATAAGCTCTGTAATACTGGTTTAACTGCTCTAATTGAACGAGAAGAACGGCTTGGAAGGATTCTTAAATCTTTAGAAGACATGACCCACGACGAAATTAAAAAGCCAGCGTGAACTAGAAAACAGATGCATTAGGCACGTTATCGTTCCTGTAGACTGTTCTTCCACCAATTATTACCGCTGCAACAGCCCCTTTTAAGTCCCAACCGTTAAAGGGAGTATTTCGTGCGCGCGAACGAAAAGCTGACGCGTCAATATGAGTCATCGCGTCAGGTGCAAGTATCGTGATATCCGCAGGTGAACCAGGTGCCAAATCTCCACCTGGAAGATTCAGAATTTTAGCTGGATTAGTCGCCAACAACTCGACGATTCGCCTTAGCGAAACCAAACCACGGTCAAATAGTCTATCCAACACTAAAGGAACGGCTGTTTCAAGACCGATTATGCCAAAAGGAGCCTCGGAAAATTCTACGGCTTTGTCGTCTGCGTGATGCGGCGCATGATCGGTGGCAATGACATCGATGCTTCCGTCAACCAAACCTTCAATCATCGCGTCGCGATCATTAACATCGCGAAGCGGAGGATTCATCTTGTAATTCGTATCATAACTGAGAGACTCATCAGTAAGAATAAAATGGTGAGGTGTGACTTCACAAGTTACCGGAACCATCCGTTCTTTACCTGAACGTACCGCACGCAGCGAACCCGCTGCACTCATATGAGCCACATGGACCCGTCCACTCGTTAAGCCACTCAAAGTAACGTCACGCTCAACCATGATTTCTTCCGCAGCGGAAGGAATTCCAGAAAGACCAAGCATTGAAGCATAATGTCCTTCGTGAGCCGATCCATCCCCTTTCAAAGACGGATCCTCACAATGGTTAATAACGGGAATATCAAACATCGACGAGTACTCAAGAGCGCGTCGCATGAGAAGCGCATCAGCAACAGGATGACCATCATCAGAGATCGCTACACAACCTGCTCCATGTAGTTGACCAATCTCAGTCATCTCATTCCCAGCCGAACCAACTGTCACTGCACCAACTGGGTAAACATGTGCTAATCCCGCTTCTTTTGCCTTTCGAAGAATAACTTCAGTAACACCAGGATGATCATTTACAGGAATCGTGTTGGGCATGCAGGCCACTCCAACAAATCCTCCCGCGACTGCTGCCGCTACGCCCGTCTCAACAGTCTCTTTATACTCTTGACCAGGTTCACGTAAATGAACATGCATATCGATAAAACCAGGACAGACGACAAAATCAGACGGAACATCTATCACGGAACTGTCTTGGACAGGAAGATCTTGCTCAACTTGTTCTATAACACCAGACTTGATACGTACATCCGACGTTCCATCCACTCCCTGACTTGGATCTAATATTCGGCCACCCTTTAAAAGAATTGATTGGGTTTTTGCATCAAATTCTCGAGCCATTATTCTCCAGTCTCTTCATCTACACCAGCCAACAAATAAAGCACCGCCATGCGTACCGCTACCCCATTAGACACTTGCTCAAGAATAACAGAGTAAGGACCATCGGCTACTTCTGACGCAACTTCAACACCTCTATTTAAAGGTCCGGGATGCATAATAATAACGTCAGACTTTGCGCGTTTTAAACGCTTCTCGGACATACCAAATAAATTAAAATACTCTCGTAAAGACGGAAAAAAATGTCCTCTCATCCTCTCCAGCTGAATTCGAAGAAGCATAACAACATCCGCATCTTCGACGGCACAATCGATTGACGCCGTCGCCTCAACACCGAACTTGTCAATTCCCGGAGGCATCATAGTAGTAGGACCACAAACAACCACATTAGCCCCAAGCATTTTCAGCAACAATAAATTCGAACGTAATACTCGGCTATGTAAAAGATCTCCGATAATTGCAACTTTGAGACCTTGCATTTTTTGCTTGTGTTCTCGAATAGTCAAAACATCAAGTAATGCTTGCGTGGGATGTTCGTGCATTCCATCACCAGCATTCACAATTCTTGCGCTACATATGTCTGCGAGTAGGTGACACGCTCCAGACGCACCGTGGCGAACAACGATTGTATCGGGAGCCATCGCCTCCAAATTTCGAGCGGTATCTCCTAAGGTCTCACCTTTAACAACACTTGAGTTCGCCGAACTAATACTTAGAGTGTCCGCGCTTAATCGTTTCTCCGCAATTTCAAATGAAGTGCGGGTGCGAGTGCTAGGCTCATAAAATAAATTTACAACGGTCTTACCGCGCAACGTTGGAACTTTTTTTATAGTTCGCGTACCAACTTCTTTCATTGCTTCAGCGGTATCAAGGATCAATAAAACTTCCTCTGGTGTTAGGTCTGTGACACTCAAGAGATTACGAGACCGCAACCTAGACGGCAGAGAAACTGGTTTGTTTTCTGAAAAAGTGTTGCGAATGGGCTGCGCTGTCATAAAACTTCCCCATTGGGGGTTTCGTGGATCAACACCTCATCCTTGCCATCGACTTCAGCAAAATGAACTTGAATACTTTGATGGATAGATGTCGGCAAATTTTTTCCAACATAATCCGCCTTGATAGGCAACTCTCGATGTCCGCGGTCCACTAAAACTACAAGTTGAATAGAACGGGGGCGACCAAAATCGACGAGGGCATCTAGAGCCGCACGAATCGTTCGCCCCGTATATAAAACGTCATCAACAAGTAAAATTTTTTGGTCATCTATGGAAAAAGGAATTTCCGTCTTGCGTAATATAGGTTGAGGTCCAACCGTCTGACGCATTAAATCATCTCTGTACAATGTTATATCTAGCGATCCACATACCACATTTTGATTCACGATACTTTGGAGGTTTTTGGCGATACGCTGCGCAATAGGAACCCCACGCGTACGAATACCAACAAGGGCCAATTTCTCAACACTTCTATTCCTCTCAATAATTTCATGTGAGATTCGCATTAAAGCACGATCAATAAGAGTTGATTCCATAACTACAGACACGAAACACCCCAGACCAATGTTACTGGCCCATTACTAAATCGCATGCTTTTAGAAAAAATAGGGAGTAAAAACCTGTTGAGAAAAAACAGGGAATGGAGAAATTTAAAACCGGACGTTTTTGATAAATTATTAATAGTCACACTTCCTCTTCGTAACCTCTCAGGATCACGATTAAAGAGATGGTTAGAGTGTACCTTCGCTATCTATATACTGTCAACGAGACATTCAAAAACAGTTTGTAATTTAATGAATTACGAACACTAAACGTTTTCATCCTAATTGCGAGAGATTAAAACTAAGGTAGCACGTCATATTTACTGCCTAGATGGAATGTAACCATCGGTTATACTTCGCGTATGCCGACCGACATAGATGCTCTCGTATTGTCGAACAATCGGCTTTCTGAGTCTTACAACGTTATCAAACTGTCCGCTCCAGACATTGCTCGTACTACAAAACCAGGCCAATTTGTTATGGTTCGGAAGAATCATGATTCAACAGCTTTACTTCGCAGACCATTTTCGGTCTTCGAGACACTCTTTGACAACCAAGAAGAACCCGTCGGTTTCTCAATTCTAAACAAACGAGTAGGCGCAGTTACTAACAGCCTTTTCGACCTAGTCGCTGGTGACAGACTCCAGTGCCTAGGACCTCTTGGGCAACCTTTTACTATACCGCCAAAGCTCTCCTCAGCATGGATGATAGCGGGAGGAGTCGGCTTGGCTCCATTTGCTTCGCTGGCTCAATCTTTAAAGAAATATTCTGTGCCAACACATTTAATTTATGGCGGCCGTTCTTCTGACGACCTTTACTACGTCGACTGGTTTGAACGTATGGGCGTGCGCGTAGTATTAACAACAGAAGACGGCAGCCGCGGGAACAAAGGATTAGTTACCGTCTCTCTTCAGCGTGAACTCAAAACACAGGGTGAAAACGAATTAAAAATCTACGCTTGTGGACCAACTCTAATGATGCGAGAAGTAGCAACAATTGGGATCGAACACGGTTACGCTACAGAAGTTTCCCTAGAACCTGTCATGGGATGTGGCCTCGGAGGCTGTTACAGCTGTGTCGTAAGCATAAAGGGCGACTCCGAGCATGAATCATCAGACCATTTCGTTAGATCATGTCTGCATGGGCCAGTATTTCCAGGAAACAAGGTAAACTGGGATTTATTAACTTAGATGAATCGAACACTATAGAAATCACAACAATGTCATCTGTTGATTTAACCGTTTCCTTTGGACCATTAAAACTAAAAAATCCCTTGATCGCTGCAAGCGGTTGTTTCGGGTACGGTGTTGAATATGCCGATGTGGTCGATCTTTCGACTTTAGGTGCGATTGTCGTTAAAGGCCTTTTTCTAAAAGAGCGGGAAGGTCAACGAACGCCTCGCATTATAGAAACTCCGAGCGGCATGCTCAATGCTATCGGATTACAAGGAATAGGCGTAGATC
>Ga0310344_10000437_pt1 | contig 32920 bp, 31 predicted proteins | sample HC15DNA20200_MG_FD_203801 | JGI IMG/M metagenome (GOLD analysis project Ga0310344, IMG submission 203801) | Marine microbial communities from station ALOHA, North Pacific Subtropical Gyre - HC15-DNA-20-200_MG | ecosystem: Environmental > Aquatic > Marine > Oceanic | place: Pacific Ocean: North...
AAGCATGTATGAATGCATTAAACAATGGTATCAAAAGCTATATTGTCGATGGGCGCAAGCGCGACGCACTGTTTGGGCTAGTGGATATAGACGCTCAAGAGCCCGAAGGGACTGTTTTCTTGCCGTCTGCCTAATCTATCGGGCTATTATTTAAACATTTGTTTACCCGAGAACCTCGAGCCAGGCTTAGAGAACTGTTTCATCATTTGTTGCATTTGTTTAAACTGGCTGAGTAATTGGTTTATGTCTTGGGCGGTCGTGCCACTACCTTTAGCAATTCTTCTTCTTCGACTTCCATTGATTATAGAAGGTGATTGCCTTTCCTCGAAAGTCATTGAATAGATAATAGCTTCGACTCTGGTTAATCGGTCTTCATCCACGTTCAGATCCTGATTGCCCATTTTCTTCTTTAGTTGTCCTATTCCGGGCAGCATGTCTAGCATTTGGGACATAGGACCCATTTTCCTAACTTGCTGCAGTTGATTGAGAAAGTCATCAAGATCAAAGCTTGCGGTTTTGATCTTTTTCTCGATTGCTTCAAGATTAGTATCACCCATAGTTGCTTGGGCTTTTTCAACTAACGATTGGATATCTCCCATCCCTAGGATGCGAGAGGATAACCGTTCCGGATGGAAGACATCGAGCATATTCAATTGCTCGCCAGTGCCGAAAAATTTTATCGGGATTCCCGATACGTCGCGAATTGAAAGGGCAGCTCCACCGCGTGCGTCCCCGTCCATCTTAGTCAGGATTAATCCACTTAGTGGTACCCTAGAATGTATTTCCGTGGCGACTCCAAGAGCCTCTTGCCCTGTCATTGAGTCAATTACCAGAAGGGTTTCTATTGGGGTTACAGTAGATACTAATGTTTCTAGTTCTGTCATGAGATCATCGTCGATTTGCAGTCTTCCTGCAGTATCTATGATGGTGTAGTCTGTTCCGAGGTTTCGCCCTTCCGCAATTCCTTCTAGTGCAACTTCTATCGGTGTGGATGCGGACATGTTCTTGTATACAGGAACACCGATTTGTTTTCCTAGAGTCTCCAGTTGGTCAGCCGCAGCCGGGCGTCGCAGATCGCATGCTACCAAATTGGATGATTGCTTCTGACGTTGTAGATGTAGGGCGAGTTTGGCTGTAGTAGTCGTTTTCCCTGAACCTTGTAATCCGACTAATACTATTGGAGAAGCCAACCCACTGGATTCAGCAATCTTCTCGTTTGAGGAACCAAGAATGGAAGTTAATTCTTCTTGAACTACTCGAATGATATTTTGCCCGGGAGTCAATGATTCCAGAGTGATAGCTTCGGTGGCCTTTACTCGGACTTTTTGTACGAATGCGCGAACCGTTTGAAAGTTTACGTCGGCTTCTAAGAGCGCAACTCTTACTTCTCTCATAACCGTATCCAAATCTTCTTCGGTAATTCTGCCTCGATTATTGAGTCTGGAGAAAATAGTAGTCAGTTTATCGGTGAGAAGTTCAAACATGTTATATCACCTTTCGTTTATGACTTTATTGTATACCACCAACCTAGGGCAGAAAGTATTGGTGTTTTGGCTTCATGGGTTATTAGCAAGGAATTCTATTTTGGTGAAGTAGTTGTCATCCATTCCTTCAGGGCGGTTTTTAGTGCCTGCTTGACTAATTCATCTTGATTTTCAAGGATGGTGCGAACATCCAGGATGACCTTATTGTTCTCTATTCTGCAAACGACAGAGGGATTTCCGATTCGTAACAGATCTGCCAGATGTTGTACCCTTGGAGTTCCGATAGTTAGTCCGTCGCGAACCCTCGGTTGAAACTCTAGTACGTATGTTTCTAGTGTTTCCCCAGGTAGACTACCTCCTCCAATAGTGGAGGATCCCCGGTTTATGGTCACCAGATTCCCTTTTTTGGGGTCCTCAAATGGGAATCCGTCTAAGAAACTGTACATGGTTGCACTGAGTGTCCCGTCTTCTCTATATACAACTTGCGACGCCATGTGGTTCCACCATTCTTTAAGGTCTTTTAGATAATTATTTGCCCGAGATAAGAGATCATCGAGTGGGGTTCCGATCATCTGCCAGATGGGAATCTTCTTATCAGCTTCCAATTGCAAGTAATGATTCAATGTCAGCTCAAGTGCAGCTAAGCTTAGTTTGTCAATGCGCATGGCTCGTGCAAGAGGGTGTTTGGCCAGTAGCTGGATATACCGATCATCGCCTACAACAATTCCGGATTGAGGTCCACCTAGTAATTTGTCTCCAGAGAAGAACACGAGATTCGCTCCAGCTTTTAGAACATCTGATGGAGTCGGCTCCTGAGCTAATCCGTATGGTGACGTATCAATAAGACACCCACTACCTAAATCGACAAGTACAGGGATTTCAAATTCTTGTCCTAGGCGGATAAGCTCTTTTAGGGTAGGAGCTTCCGTGAAGCCGACCATTGTAAAATTGCTTGGGTGTACCCGTAGCAAAGCTCCGGTTTCCGGCGTTATCGCTTCCCGGAAATCCTCAATACGCGTGCGGTTGGTGCTACCAACTTCTACGATATTAGCTCCACTTTCTTTGAGAATGTCTGGTATTCTGAACCCTCCACCAATCTCAATTTGCTCTCCCCTAGAAACTAGTACGTCTTTACCCTTAGAGGTAGCGGATATAGATAGAAGCATGGCCGCAGCGTTGTTGTTTACAACCAATGCATTCTCTGCACCCGTTAGAGCCGTGATTGAGGAGGCTACATGGGTCTGCCTAGAATCACGAACGCCGGTTGGCAAGTCTAATTCTAAATTTGAGTACGCTTGAGCAATTTTTGTTACCTTAACCATGTCATCGTCTGCTATGGGGGCTCTTCCTAGGTTTGTGTGTAGAATGACTCCGGTTCCGTTAATTACAGAGGTTAGCGACAGGGAAATAAGTTGTTTGATTCGTATAGTGACCTCGCTTAGCACAAGTTCGTGAGATGAGAAATTTAGTACGCCTTGTTGAATCTTCAATCTGTGCTCTTGCAAAACGGACCTTACGGTGTTCACAATTATGGTGTAATTGGTGGATTCGCGAGATTCACCAATTGCGGGATCCTCAAGTATATCGCTTACACTGGGGAGCGACCTTAATGAATCTGAGATTAATTGTTTTGTTGATTGCTTGTTGTTATTGTCTTCCATGTGGTTATTCTATCAGTCGCTAGAACTGGCATCTACTAGCATTGGTGAGTGCTTTGCACCGAAGTGTGTGTGTGTGCAATTGGTCGTTTTTAGGGGGTTATCGTCAAGGTGATGACTATTCCCATGCTTCGGTAGGATTAAAAAGTTAAATTTTTTTAATATCAGATCAAGCTTGACCTGATACCGCTACATTTATAGAATGAGTGGATTGGCTATGTGGACTATTGGGTGATCTAAGGAGGCTGAAATGATAGTTATAGGCGTAACGGGTGGTATTGGTACTGGAAAAAGCGAAGTTTCCAAAATTCTTGGCGAATTAGGTGCCGTTGTGATTGATGCGGATAAGGTTGGCCATTCTATATACCTACCAGATACCCCTGGATGGCAGGAAATTATAGATGCGTTTGGAGAAGACCTCGTTGGTGAAGATCGTCATATTGATCGGTCTAAACTAGGACCCATAGTATTCGGGAATCCGGAAGCATTGGCTACGCTGAATTCTATAACTCATCCTAAGATTCGCCAAAGGTTAATAGAACTTACTCAAGAGAACAAAGGTGAAGGAGTCAAGGCGGTTGCTATTGAGGCAGCAATATTGATAGAGGCGGGATGGGTAGATTTGGTTGATGAAGTATGGGTGACTGCCTCCGAACTAGAGACTGCTGTCGATCGTGTCAGTAAACGGAACAATATGCCTGCTGATGCGGTGAGGGCCCGCATAGAGTCTCAGATGCCACAGGATGAGCGTCTTAAACACGCTACCGTAGTGGTATCTAACAACGGAGATTTGGATGCTTTGCGTGAACAATTGAGCAAACTTTGGACAGAACGTATTTCCTAAAAGAAGGTTGTGAATTTTTATGGCTTCAGAAAAGAAACTATATCAAGAATATCTAATAGAAGAATTTAGTGTCCAAGATGAACCCTTCTATGTGCCAGTTGCAGACGAAATAGAGTTGTTTGAGGCAGCATATTCCCAGAAGTTGCCCATTTTATTTAAGGGACCGACAGGCTGTGGGAAAACGCGATTTATTGAGCATATGTCCTGGCGGCTTCAGCAGCATAAGCGGCAGCGTGAAAATAATGAAGAATCGGAGATGGCTCTTGTAACTATTGCCTGTCATGAAGACCTTACATCTAGTGACTTGGTCGGGCGGTATTTGCTGGAACACGACAGCACCCGCTGGATTGATGGCCCCTTAACTCGAGCTGTCAAGGTTGGTGCTATTTGTTATCTGGATGAGGTTGTAGAAGCTCGCAAGGATACGACTGTATTGATTCATCCTCTTACTGACCACCGACGGCTTTTGCCGATAGAGAAGCAAGGAGTCGTTGTAGAGGCACATGACGAATTCTTGCTGGTCATCTCGTACAATCCTGGATATCAAAGTGCCATAAAGGACCTGAAACACAGTACAAGACAAAGGTTCGTGTCTATTGAGTTTGATTATCCACCTAGGGATCTTGAAGCACAGATCATTCAGCATGAGTCTGGGGTAGATGCTGAGACTGCAACGCAATTAGCTGTACTAGGTGAAAAAGTACGAAATTTGCGGGAGTATGGACTTCAGGAAGGTGCAAGCACTCGGCTGCTGATCTACGCAGCTAAATTGGTTGTAAAGGGAATCTCCCCGAGGAGGGCTGCTCAGGTAGCAGTGACTTGGGCGATAACTGACGAACAGCAGGTGCAAAGAAGTGTGGAAGAAGTAGCAGCAGCTATTTTCGAATAGTAGGCGCCTGATTGATCGGGTTTAGGCAAACAAAAGAGAGCCATTGAGAGGTAAATATGGCCGACACGGCGACTGCCGAGATGATTCGTAACATACTCACGGATAGGGAACCTCGGGAACTCTCAGGGGAAGGAAAGAGGGCTGCTGGGGTTTTGGTGCTGTGCTCTTCAAATACCGAAGGGCAACACACGCTGATTTTGACTAAACGTACGAGCAGGGTTGAGCATCATAAGGGAGAAGTTTCATTCCCAGGTGGGGCCAGAGATGCTGAGGATACTGATATCACTGCCACTGCGCTACGGGAAACCTACGAAGAAATTGGGATCCCGTCAGCTGAAGTCGAAATTCTGGGCTCACTAGATCAAGATTCCACCCGCACGGGGTATCTTATATTCCCAGTTGTTGGGAACTTAAAACGGAAAGTGGACTTTCGCCCAAGTCCATACGAAGTTGATGAAATCCTTGAAATACCGATTAGTCATCTGTTAGACCCACGATACACTCAGTACGAGGAATCGGTGATGGATGGGAGCTTAGTTTCCTATAATTCTTACTGGTATGATACTGATCTCATCTGGGGCGCTACTGCCAGAATCATTACAGGATTTCTTAATCTGACGGCGCATTGCTTTGCAGAGAATGAAGTGAGATGACCTTGAAAATTCGTTGTTTTGCAGAAGGAGATTGCTAAATGAGCTCCCCGACTGATCGATTCAATATGGTGACAGAAGAATTGGGTAAATATCCCTCCGCGGTGCTAGAAGAATTTCAATCTGCACACTCGCAATTGGAAGCAGTGCTAACCTCGGAAGACTTAGAGAAATGGATGGCAAGAGGACTTTCAGTCGCAACGCTTACTGTACGCTCTTGGGAAGCGGCATCTGAATTCTTTCGTTCTAGCTTAGTAATCCATGAATTGGTTGGCAACAAAGGTCTGATTGCATGGGGAGACTGGGGACATGAGTTATGTCAGGACTCCCCGACGATAGCTATTGCATACTTTAAGGTGAGTTCGTCAGTATTGTCTGTGATAGATGCTGAACAAATTCCCGTATGGGCACGTATGGGGAGGTCCCTTTATAAAGGTAGCTGGAAATCTACTGCGCTCAGTGCACGTTTCTTCGAAGCAACTCCTGAGTTATTGGTAGGGCTTCAATTCGATGAAATGGAAAAATTTACTGATTTGCTCGACGCTATTGCTCGACGCTCCTATGAATTAGCGTCTGAATCAATAGATCTTGGAATTCGAACTTTTCCTACCATGCTTGTTGGGAAGACCGCCTTTATAGATCTGCTAGGGAACCTTTCATACGGTAATTGGAAAGATGTAAAAGCCACTTTTGAAATCGGAGGGCAGTCTTTGGCCAAGGTGGAACGCACCAATCGTGAGCTTTTTATGGATCTCACTAAGTCCGTTGCTCGGTCTGGCGCCGTCAGCGTACCAGATTTTCTTCGGGATGCTTCGGTGGCCTTGGGAGAAGTTCCGGTTGACACACATCCGGCAATTCTCAGTATGTCTGAGGCACTAGCTCAGTTATCGCCACCTACTGTAGTCGATTTTATCCAGAGCTGTCCGAAGGTTTTTGAGAAGATTACCACGGATCAACTGGGCTATTGGTTTGCTGAAGGCATGCGGTTGCTGCGAGAAAATGGGGATGGAGGTACTTCCTACTTTAGGGTTGAATCATCGCGTTCAGAAGAATTCCTTGATACCTTGGCTAGCGGAGTTGAACTTGAGCGAATCCAAGAACTCCTCCGTATGTATTGCCGGGCACTTTGTGGAGCTAATGTGGATTTGGCCGTGACTGGTGATTTGGTGAACAAGGGTATTGGATGGGTAGAAAACGAGAGACCAACCACCGAAGGAACCACAGTTTTCTTGCCAGCAGTTGTAGATCGTTACTCCGAGAAAGATGATAATTTCTTGTGGTTCAAAGTGGTTGCCACTCACCAAGTGGCTCACCTGGAATTTGGTAGCTTTGATTTCGATTTTGATCGGTCCGCTAATGTATTTGAAAATAGTCGATTCAATGTCAAAGTAGCAGACGTAACTCGCGCTGCTAGTGGTGGGGAAACTACCGATGTAGATGAAGCTGGGGTTGAATCGGCGTGGGTAACCGATGTCTCCCGGTTTTTTGACCTGTTCCCTGATAGAAAACTCATACTCGATATCTTTACCTTACTTGAAGATGCGAGGCTCGACTTCCTCGTCAAATTTGGATATGCCGGTATACGCTCTGCTTACCAGCGTGTTCAATCAGAGGCCTTGGAACAGCGGCCGAGCATAGATGATTTGATGGCACGTGAGGCCCTGATGGAGGTTTTGGTCAGGTTGAGCCTTGGAGATACAGGTCAATTGAAGGTACCTGCTGACTATATCAACGTGACAAATCGAATGAGGACCGTGATATCGCGCCTTCTAAACCCTCTGTCAAATGTTGAAGATACTGCTGAGGCTTCGCTTCGGATATACCAGATTGTTGCTGAGATTCCAAACGAAAGCGTTGATGAATGGGACAATATGGATCCTCAGGATCAAGACGACAGCCTTGAGGAGACTGAAGTCGAAGAACCAGAGGTATCCTCGCAGATGGTAGAAGGACTTCCCTCGGAAGACTCAGAGTACCAATCCCCGCAAGATGTTGATTATCGTGGAGAATTCAAACCAGAACTTACGCAACTATTGAATCAACTAAGGATGAATCAGGAGGATGCATCTGCACAACAAATGCCTGCGCAGCCAGTCTCATTAGACCAACTTGAGCAATTCTTAGAAAAGAGTGCAGAGGTGGAAATTCAGGCGGTAGAAGGAAAAATTGATTCTAGCAGTGGGCTATACGCTAATAACCTGCTTAAGGAATTTGGGATGTCATCAATAGATCCTCAGGATCTTAGCGACTCTGAATATGGAAGGACTGACGATGATGATAGACCATTAGAGGCTACTGATCCGCAGACGTTCCTCTATGACGAATGGGACTTTCGCGCGAATGATTACAAACCAAGGTGGTGTATGGTTCGGGAAAAAGTTATGGCTGAGGGAGAATCTCCGTTCTATCAGAAAACGCTTCAGGATTATTCAGGGCTGATTAGTCAGGTTAGACGCCAGTTTGAGTTAGTGTTACCAGAGTCCTTCAGGAAAATCAAACATCTTCCAGATGGAGAAGAATTTGATTTGGATTCTGTGATTGATGCGATAATCGATCGTAAGAGTGGTATCAGTCCTACCGACAAGGTGTACTGGAGGAGGAATAAGACCGTTAGAGACGTTGCCGTAGTGTTTTTGCTGGATATGAGTGCATCTACTGCAGAGGCCATTGAAGATAATAAAAAGAAACCTGATGAGTGGGATGCTCCAGACGATCCTGTTGAATATATGCTGTGGTTGCGCGCAAAACGAAACCAAGGTCAGCGTCGTCCTTACAAGCGAATCATTGACTTGGAAAAAGAAAGCGCCGTCATACTGATACGTGCTTTAGAGAGTATAGGAGACATGTATGGGATATATGGTTTCTCGGGGTATGGTCGTGAAAACGTCGAATTTTATGTCATAAAGGATATAAACGAAGCCCTTAACGACAAAGTGACCCAGAGGATTGATAAGATTTCTCCAATGCACGCCACCCGGATGGGGCCAGCCATCAGACATGTGACAGCCAAGCTAGATCGACTAGATGCCAGGACCAAGTTATTGTTTCTGATTAGTGACGGTAGGCCACAGGATCGAGGGTATAGCCGAGAAGGGGTCGAAAAGGAATATGCTGTTCATGATACTAGAATGGCCCTGATTGAGGCTAGGCGTAAAGAGATAACGCCATTTTGCCTCACCGTTGATAAGCAAGGGCATGATTACCTCAAGACGATGTGTCAGGATATGGGATACGAAGTTCTCGACGATATTGCGCAACTTCCTGAGCGATTGCCATATCTTTATCGTAAGCTAACCATGTAGCCACTTGAATGCTACCTAATCCAAAGTAGCATCAACGGTAACATTTTTTCTGGAGGGATGATGCCTTTAATAAATGAAATGGAAATAAGGGGGCTAGTAGTTGGGGCATTTCAGGAAAATTGTTATATCCTCGCATCGAGTAAGACTAAGGAAGCGATTATAGTGGATCCCGGTGACGAGCCCGACAGAATAATGGATGTCGTGAAGGATATGGGAGTCACAGTAAAGCTAATTGCTAACTCGCATGGGCATGCGGACCATATTCTCGGAGTTTCCGGAGTTCAGGAAAGCACAGGCGCTAAATTTCTTATTAATCAATTGGATTTAGGGTTACTTGATCAAGGCGCAGATAGTGCAAAGCAAATGGGACGAGAAGGCGTTACTGTTCCGCATCCGGATGGATATGTTCAGGATGGTGACGTGGTGAGCGTCGCAGGTCTTGATCTTCAAGTGATATATACTCCAGGGCACACTCCAGGTAGCGTGAGCTACTATGTAAATGGCTTACTTTTCAGTGGGGATACGTTATTTCGTGGTTCCATTGGCAGGACTGACTTCCCTGGGGGTGACTATGATCAGGAAATGCATAGTATCGTCAATAGACTCCTTGAATTACCTGAGGACACTATAGTTTTGCCTGGGCATATGATGGAAACAACGATTCGTCAGGAGCGGGCTACTAATCCGTTTATACTGCAAGAGTTGACTCGTTTACGGGACACAGAGTAGTACCTGAGCCATGACGGGTACAGTGATTATCCTGAGCGAGTGAGGCTAGGTACGATTTAGGAACACCAGTTTGTAGAACACAGCTGCTGATATGCCCCCGACTATTGGCCCGATCCAGTATATCCAGTGGTTATCCCACGTGGCACTCACTAGTGCTGGACCGAAACTTCTGGCCGGATTCATGGATGCACCAGTCAAAGGGATTCCTACTAAGTGGTCTGCCATAACAGTGAGTCCAATGGCTATAGGAGCCAGTTTACCAAGCCCTTTTGGGTCCACAGCGGTTGCAAAAATCACAAAAACTAGTGCAAAGGTTAATATGATCTCCGTCCCCATTCCTTGTAAAGCTGTGACATTGGATCCGAGTCCATGAGCTCCAAGGGTGCCGGCATCCGGTATCAACCATGATATGATTAATGCCCCTACAGATGCTCCCCCTAGCTGACATACGATATACAGCGACCCTTTCAGTATGGAAATATTTTTTGTGAGCATCATGGATATAGTCACAGCCGGGTTAATGTGACCACCTGATATATTCGCAGTTGCTGCAACCAACAGCATGATTGCTATCCCGTGGGCTAGCGAAATTACGAGCAGCCTCGATATATCAAGATCGCCACCAGTTATTGCGCCGGTCACTACAACTGTTCCTGCACCTAATATGATGAAGAAAAACGTAGCTAGAAATTCGGCGAGTCCTCCTACGACAAGATCCATTTTGGGTTGTGCGATGCCGCTGCTCATATTGCTTCCTTCCTGATGCCCTGATTGATCAAAATCACTTGCATTACGCCTGCGCAATTTTAAACAATCGACGCATGGGCTGTCAAATGTGGGCACTATTCAATTTTGAACCTGCAAAACATAATCCAGATTGCTTGCCCAGATGTATTGACTTGCGACTAACAGCTTGGTAATCTATGCACTAGCCTTCAAAAGGTATCGTGTGTGGGTAGATAGCTCGCACATATTCGCCTAGGTAACACAAGGGGTGGGATAATATGACAAACGAAACTTCTGTAATAACGCTCACAAGTGAAGCTACTGATAAATTGAAAAGTATCATTGACGAAGAAGGTCAAGCTGGAGCGGCCCTGAGGGTTCTCATAGTACCATCAGGTGAAGGTTTCCAATATATGCTGTCGCTCGAAGATGCACCTAAAGATGATGACTTGGTCGTTGAACAAGATGGAGTCACCGTGCTTATCGACGAAGAGAGTGCACCGCTTATGGAGGGGACACTTATTGACTACGTGGATAACCTTATGAGGTCTGGGTTTGTAATAAGCAATCCAAACTTGCAGATGGGCGGCGGAGGCTGCGGTGGCGGTGGTGGTTGTGGTGGTAACTGTGCGTGTGGGCAATAGTCCAACTAGAACTTACGAACAATAATACTGGAGTCTACTGAGGAGGTTCTGAATTATGAGGGAATACATAATTAAGCGGTTGTTGCTGATGATACCAACGCTGCTAGGGGTATCTATACTTGTTTTCAGCCTTATTCGGTTGCTGCCAGGTGATGCTGTCACAGCAATGTTGCTTGAGGTTAGTTACGTTACCCCTGAAGATATTGAAAGGATTCGAGAACAGCTAGGACTTAACGTTCCGTTCTTCGAACAATATAGCAAATGGATCTTAGGGATAATAACTTTGGATTGGGGAGAGTCACTGTGGACTGGGCAACCAGTTCTGCCTAGTCTGGTTGATGCCTTTTACGTGACAGGGGAATTGGTAATAGCAGCTACATTGTTCGCTGTCATACTGGCAATGCCTCTGGGGATAATCTCCGCAATACGTCAAGATAAGGCAATCGACTATGTAGCACGATTGTTCGCAATCGGGGGTATATCACTACCTAACTTCTGGTTGGCCATCATGGTCATTCTCATCGGATCGGTATATTTCAACTACCTGCCCCCTATCGGCTATGTCCCACCGTGGGAAGACCCATGGGCTAATTTCCAACAGTTCCTGTTCCCAGCAGTGGTTCTTGGCTATGGGCTGAGTGCAACCAAAGCTAGGATGTTGCGAAATACTATGCTTGAGGTGATGCGACAGGACTACGTTCGTACTGCTTACTCAAAGGGTCTGCGTGAACGTGTTGTCATAATAAGGCACGTATTGAAGAATGCTTTCATACCTGTGTTGACCCTGTGGGGAGTTTCATTTGCTCGCCTGATGGGTGGAACAGTAATTATTGAAGTGATTTTCGCTCTCCCAGGCGTTGGAAGGTTCATGTACGAGTCAATCCTTGAGCGTGATTATCCTGTCGTTCAGGGCGGTACTATGTTCTTGGCGAGCGTTATGGTGATGACAAACCTTGTTGTGGACTTATGTTACGCATGGCTAGATCCTCGTATCCGCTATAATTAGTGGGATACAATAGATAACTTGATGGTATGAAACTAAGTCGACCTAGCAGTAACTAGGTCGACTTAGTTTTTCATGTCTGACCCAAGGTTGTGATTTGCTTTGTATTGCAATCTTCGTAATAATGGGTTGGATCAAGATATCGTTGACTGCCCCGTAGCTTGTACATTAACTTCAGAAAAAGGTTCATGACAAGGTGTTGTGGATAGGCTTTACCTGAAGCGCGTATTGTGTGCGTTTGCTGTCGTTGGTAAATAACTTCGAATCACTCTCTAGGGGAGTCACTATAAAGTAAGAATGGTATGGTGAACGGTATGCCGGGAATTTACACCCGCCAGGGTGATGGAGGACAAACAGGTCTTCTCTATGGTGGCAGGATTGATAAAGATGATTTGCGCTGCGAGGCCTATGGAACAACTGATGAAGTGATATCGGTCTTGGGATTGGCCCGAGCGTCTACTGCGGACACTGAGGTGGCCGACTTAATTTTAGCAGTGCAGAGACAATTATTCGTTGTCGGCTCTGAACTTGCTACTAGTCATGAAGATTATGAGACTTTTTTGAAGCATTTTGTGCCAGTTCACCCAGACATGACAGCAGACTTAGAGTCGCATATTGATAATATGCTGAGTGCAGTAAATTTGCCTGACGCGTTCATTATTCCTGGAGCATCCGAACCATCGGCTCATATTGACGTAGCTCGAAGTCTGTTGAGACGTGCAGAACGCAGAATTGTAACTCTTGATCGGCAGGGATTACTGGCAAATAAGGAAGTGCTTAAGTATGTGAACAGGCTCGCAGACTTCCTTTTTGCTCTAGCCAGATATCAGGATCGGGAGTTGCCTATTGAACAGCTTGCTCCTCAGTCAAGACGTTGAAAGAGTCGAGATGTTTTTGGGAACTGATATGACTAATTTAGAAGTTGCAGTAGTTGACTATAGGGCTGGAAACCTTCGGAGTGTTGTTAAGGCTCTCGAGATAGTTGGAGCTTCTCCGGTCGTCGTTCAATCAGGAGAAGAGATCAAGAAGGCAGCATGTATTGTTTTTCCCGGGCAAGGTGCATGCGACACTGCTATGAACGTGCTAGAGAATGCCGGACTTGCCTATTCCATCAAGGAGGCAATTAATGCAGGTACGCCGTTCTTAGGGGTTTGTTTAGGCTTACAGTTGTTATTTGATTTTACTGAAGAAGGCGATGTCCCATGTTTAGGTGTCTATTCGGGAGACGTACTCAAAATACAATCTGATCTCAAGGTTCCTCATATGGGATGGAATGACGTTACATTTGTGGGAGACCATCCAGTCTTCGCGTCGCTTGATAGTACGGTCCATCAATATTATTTTGTTCACAGTTATTATGTGAAGCCACGCGACGAAAGTATAATAGCCGGACTGACAGATTATGGATCAACGTTTTGTTCTGCCATTGCGACCAATAACGTTGTAGCTACTCAATTTCATCCTGAAAAAAGCGGGAGCCCCGGATTAGAGATTTACAGTAACTTTGTCAAATTTGCCGCAAAACTTCAATGATTGATGGTGTATGTTGGGTTGATGCGGGTTATCACTTGGAGTTGATATGCTAGTTATTCCGTCAATAGATTTGCGATTGGGACAAGTGGTTCGGCTATATCAGGGAGATTTCTCCAGGGTTACGACATACGATACGAATCATGTAGATACTGCCCAAGGATATGAAACAGCAGGTGCTGAGCTCATCCATGTAGTGGATCTGGATGGAGCCGTATCAGGGGCGCCAACGCATTTTGCCCATGTTGCAGATCTAGTACGGTCTGTGTCAGTTCCAGTGCAAATGGGCGGTGGTCTTAGAACCAAGGATTCTATAGCAGAAGCTTTGGATATTGGCGTCTCGAGGGTTATTCTCGGGACTGCTGCTTACGAAAAGCCTGAACTTGTTGAATGGGTGATTGCTAATTATGGTGCTGAGGTTCTTGTAGTTTCACTTGATGTCCATAATGGATTCGTTGCCCTTAAGGGATGGCAAGATACTTCAAAGATACAGGTTAAGGATTTGCTCGAGAGTATGAATAGTTTGGGGGTATATCAGTTCATTTTCACTGATATATCGACTGATGGAACCTTGGAAGCTCCGAATTTTTTCACCGTTGAGCAGCTTGTTGAACATACGGATTCTTTACATTCGTCATTTATTAGCTCAGGTGGAGTTGCAACTATTGATCACTTGAAGAAGCTGCAGCGTTTGGGGTGCTTTGGCGCAATCGTTGGGAAATCCCTTTATGAAGGGCGCATCGATTTGAAGCAGGCTATTTTTGAAGTAGCGTTGGATCAGACTAGTAAAAAAGGACAATAGCGAATGCTGAGAAAGCGAATTATCCCCTGTCTGGATGTGAATGAGGGACGGGTAGTTAAAGGTGTTAATTTCGTGAATTTGCGAGACGCTGGGGATCCAGTGGAGCTCGCCGAATACTATGATAGAGAGGGTGCGGACGAACTCGTTTTTCTCGATATTGGTGCTAGCCATGAAGGGCGTGAGACCATGGTCGGGGTAGTACGGCAAGTGGCAGATAAGATTTTTATTCCCTTCACGGTTGGTGGTGGTATTAGAACTAATGATGATATTCGCTATATGCTTGAATCAGGTGCTGATAAAGTATCGCTTAACACGGCAGCCATTTACGATAGGGATTTGATCCGGGATGCATCTAAGCAATTTGGGAATCAGTGCATAGTGGTGGCTATCGACGCTAAAAGAATCGAAGATCAAGACATAGGGAGCCTTAACAACGTTCAAGTTGCAGAAGACATTAAAGCATCAGAGGAATCAGTTTGGGGGGTTTATAGTCATGGAGGTCGGACATTTACGGGCATTGATGCTATAAAGTGGGCTTCACAAGTGTCATATCTCGGAGCAGGGGAAATATTATTGACTAGTATGGATGCTGATGGGTCTCAGTCGGGGTACGATTTGGATATGATAAGGGCAATCTCTCGATCAGTGTCGATTCCAGTGATTGCTAGTGGTGGAGCCGGAAGCCCAGAGCATTTGGCTCAGGCATTACAAATAGGTGAGGCAGATGCGGTTCTGGCCGCAAGCATCTTCCATTACGGAACTCATTCTATTCGTGAAGTGAAGACATTTTTGTCTGAACGTGGCATTCCTATGCGACAGGAATAGGGGGAAGAGTGAGAACTACGGAACTATCAGGGATCCAAGCAGTTGTGTTTGATCTGTATAACACGTTGTGTAGCAATCCTCGCGCGAGTTGGGTAGAAACATTCACTCAGATATGTCAAGCTGAAGGGCTTCAGATAGATCCGGTTGACCTTTATGATCATTGGAAGACCCTCGAGCTTAGTACCCGCGTCGATAGAGTGAATTTGGATGATCTTGCGCTGACACGAACCTTTATACCGTATCGTGAGGTTTGGGAAGATTGTTTTAAGCAGGTATTTAGGGATTTTCAGTTCGAAGCAGATTCAGCAACTGCCGCCGGGCTTTGCGTAGATTCAATGAGTAAACGCTCGTTATTTCTTGAAACTGAAGATGTTCTTGATGCGCTGAGAAGTAAATATAAGATAGGGTTGCTTTCTAACGCAGATGAATCCTTTTTTCGGCCGTTCCTGGCTAGCTCAAAACTTTTGTTTGACGTAGCCTTCTCCTCAGAAAATATTGGTGCATACAAACCACACCCCAAGGGATTCATTGCTATAGCTGAAGAACTTAAATTAGCGCCACAGCAGATCCTTTTCGTAGGAGATACGTTGCGGGATGATATATTAGGAGCACAGCGAGTTGGCATGATGACAGCACATGTTGTGCAGGAACCTGTGACTTATACTGAGGAATTCGTGGTGCCTGACTTGAAAATTGAAAGCGTCCGAGGTCTACTTGATGTTTTATCAGCGACATAAGTGAGGTGAATATGGTTGCACTTGATGATAATGGCTTAATTCCTGCAGTGATCCAGGATTCCAGAAGTAAACAAGTTCTCATGCTTGGGTATATGAGTCCTGAATCCATTGCCAAGACATATCAGGATGGCGTGGTGTGGTTTTACAGTCGGAGCAGACGAAGACTTTGGCAAAAGGGAGAAGAGTCAGGGAACTATTTGAAATTCATATCAATGCGTACAGATTGTGATGAAGATACTTTGTTAGTAGAAGCCGAACCATATGGACCTACGTGTCATACTGGGGAAGTTAGCTGCTTTTTTCAACCTGTAACGCAAGATGTTGTGTTTAGGGAATCTTCTCCGAACCTCAAGGTGTTGGGTGATCTTTATCAACTCATCCTAAGTAGGAAGAATTCGGAAACGCTGTCAAAAAGTTATACTCGCGAACTTTTCAGCGCCGGAATTTCGCGCATTGGCCAAAAAGTCATAGAGGAATCAGGCGAACTGTCGCTTGCCGCCGTTGGGCAGGAGAATGCTGACTCTGAAGTAACCGCCGAGGCAGCCGACTTGTTGTACCATGTTCTGGTTCTACTAGTTGCGCGTGGGATTGAAATACAATCGGTTATGACTGAACTCAAGGCCAGAGCGGGTTGAGTTGCGGTTACTTCAAACAGGAAATACAGGGCAGATATTCATTTAGTAAGGATTATTGATGATACGTGCAATATTGTTTGATATGGATGGAGTGTTGGTAGATAGCTTCGATGGTTGGGTTAATTTGGTTAATGCTGCTGCGGAGCATTTTGGGCGTCCGCCGATTAGCCGAGATGAATTCTTGAAAGTATATGGTCAGTCTACGCAGCTGGACGTAGACGTATTTTTCCCTGCACAGTCAGTTGAAGAAGTTGACGGGTATTATGAAACGCAGTTTGGAGTGTTGGCAGAGAACGTTAAGCTGATGCCCGGTGCCCAAGCTGTTATGGACCAGATGAAGCGTCAAAATCTGCATACTGCAGTGATCACGAATACTGGCGGAGGATTGGCTCGAAGTATTCTTCAGAAGGTAGATTTGTGGCCGGCACATGTTATAGGCGGAGATGAGGTTGCGAGTGCTAAACCATCGCCTGACATGGTGGTTTTGGCTTGTAGATTATTGAATGTATCAGCAGAGGAGGCGGTTGTTGTAGGAGATTCTCGGTTTGATATCGAAGCTGCCGCTGCTGCCGGGGTTCGTTCTATAGGAGTCAATGGGATTCAGGGGGATTATTCCATTAAAGTGCTTGATGAATTAGTAGATAAGTTATCTGAGATCAACGAGTCTATCTAGCGCAACAATTAAGGTGTTGTGGGTAGTGGATTAGGTGCGGTGATGCTCAGGATTTGCTGCAACCTCTGCAGTCAGATCAAGTACCTTAGTTGGTTGCCACAATCTTAATGCTTGGTCATATTTTGCGAGCGCAAGGAAATTTCCAGAAGGTCCGTATATTCTCAACAGTTGTTCTGTGTCTAAATCCTCGTGTTCTAGTGAAACAGGCCGTCCTTGTAAAATGAGATTTTCTCTCCCTTCGTTTATCGCTGTTTGCGGTAGGTGTTGAACTAGCAGATCAGCTGGACTGACATAGTCGGTCCACGAGCCGCCTGCGTTTATGTGTTCATGGATTGCCTCAAGAGAAATTGATTTGTTAAGATGGAATGGGCCAGACTGAAGGCGTGACAGTGACACTACGGTGGCACCGCAATGCAGCAGTTCTCCGATATCATGAGACAAAGATCGGACATACATACCTTTACCGCATTGTACCTGAATGTCTAGCAAAGGCGGATTCCATGCAGTTAGTACTATAGAGTCAATCTGCACCTGACGGCTTGGGCGCTCTATTTCTTGCCCGTCCCGTGCAAGTTTGTATAATCTCTTTCCTTCATGCTTCAGAGCGCTATACATTGGTGGGACCTGTTCCGAAGTTCCCTTAAATAACTCTAAAGTTTTCTCGACCATCTCTTGGGTAACCGAGGAGAAATCTCGAGTGGCGGTTACGGTTCCATCAATATCATAGGTATCGGTTGTCATACCTAGTCTGATCTGGGTGTGGTAGATCTTGGTACTGTCGACTAGATACTCCATAAGTCTGGTCGCTTTTCCCAAGAAGATGGGCAGAACCCCTGTTGCGAGAGGGTCGAGTGTCCCGCCGTGGCCCAGTTTTTTTTGTTTGGTCAGTTTTTTTATTGTTCGCACTACGTCCATCGATGTGGCGCCTGTAGGTTTGGCAATGTTCAGTACGCCATCGACATGTTTGTGCTGTTGAGTATTTGCAATCATGTAAGAGCACCTTGTGGCAGATCTAGATTTTCAGTAAGGTGGGATTTATTGTTTCGTGTGATGGTATCGCACTTCTTGATGTACGAGCGAAATTACTGCAAGTTGCGTAACATTATGTCGAGATTGTTTTCAACCGCTAGGTTATCATCCAACACGAAGGTTAACTTAGGCGTTTTCTTCATGTTCATCATATTACTGAGGCGTTTTCGGAGATATGAGGATGATTTTTCCAGTACCTTGAGAACGGAATACGGATCTTCTTCCGATGAAGGTATGGCAACGAATATCTGAGCGGTTCCTAGTTCAGGTGAAAGTAAGACTCGTGTGACACTAGTCAATGCAGGGATGCGTGGATCTCGAATTTCGTGAAGCAGTAACTTGCCAACGATATTGCGTATAGAGTCCTCGGAGCGACTTTGATGACGTTCTTTTCTTATGGGTTCAGAATCCATTTTAGGTTTTCCCAAAGTGTCTTTAGGCACGACTTTTCTGCGAACTTAATTTACTGTCTGCGGAATATTGCGACGGTATCGCCTTCTTCATATTCGGAAAACCCGTCGACTACTATGCCGCATTCAAGGCCGTTTTGGACTTCACTAACATCTTCTTGGAAATGGCGCAAGCTAGTTATTGCTCCTTCATGGAGAGTCTCCTCATTGCGTATGATGCGTGCCCATGAGGATCGAGTGACCTTGCCATTTTGGATATATATGCCCGCGATTTTCACCCTTCGTCCTAGTGGGAATACAGCCCGAACTTCGGCTGTACCTTCTTCTATTACACTCTGCTCAGTGACTGTCATGCCGTTTAAGGCTGATTCTATATCTTCAATAAGGTGGTAGATTATGTCATAGTAGCGTATCTCTACCCCCATCGTTTCTGCTAGTCTTGCCGCTCCTGGTTCTGTCCTATTGGAGAAGGCCAACACGATGGCGTCACTGGCACTAGCTAAGAGTATATCGCTTTCCGTGATGCTTCCACTAGCTGAGTGGAGTACGTGCACTCTGGCCTGTTCGGCCTCAAGGTTTTCAAGTGCTTCCCGGATAGCCTCTATGGTACCGCGGGCATCTGTTTTAAGAATAACATTTAGGTCTTGCATGTCGCCTAATTGAATCCGCTGGTACATATCTTGAAGACTTCGTGAATTAAGTCGTTCCGTCCGCTGTTCAAGTTGGCGTTCTTTTGCCCTATCGCGAGCGGTCTTTTCATTGATAGTAGAGGTGAAGAGTTCCCCTGATCCAGGCTGTTCATCGAATCCCAATATCTCTATAGGGGTGGACGGCCCTGCTTGTTCAATCCTGGCTCCCCTGTCATCGAACATTGCCTTTACACGGCCCCATGTGCTGCCGGAAACTATACTATCCCCTAGCTTAAGGGTGCCTGATTGTACCAAGGCAGTTGCGAGAGGTCCCTTTGTCTTGCTTATCTGTGCTTCTATGATTACCCCGCGTGCATGCCCTTCGGACTGTGCTCGGAGTTCAGATATCTCTGCGACCAGCATGATATGGTCAATGAGGTTGTCGATTCCGATACCGTCTCTGGCTGAAACTTCGACTGATATAACCGTGCCTCCCCAGTCTTCAACTAGAAGTTCCTGTTCTGCCAGTTGACGCTTAATACGCTCAGGGTCAGCGCCGGGAACATCCATTTTGTTGATTGCGACAATTATAGGGACATCTGCAGCCTTAACATGATTGATGGCCTCAAGGGTTTGTGGCATCACTCCATCGTCCGCAGCTACTACAATAATAGCTATGTCAGTAACTTGAGCACCTCTAGCCCGCATCGCGGCGAAAGCTTCGTGTCCAGGTGTATCTATGAAGGTTATTGGGTCGTTGTTGTGATGTATTTGATAGGCTCCAATGCGCTGGGTGATTCCGCCTATCTCGGCTTCAGCAAGGTCGCTGTTGCGGATCGCGTCGAGCAGGGTTGTTTTCCCGTGATCAACGTGCCCTAGGATTGTCACTACTGGCGGACGCTCAGTTAAAGTGGAACCATCCGAGTCATGGGTTTCGTGTCTTCCTACGGTATCTTGTTCTTTCAGTCTACTGGGGGTGTGTCCGTATCCTTGCGCGATAGGAGCTGCTATCTCATAATCAATCACTTGGTTGATGTTGGCCATAACTCCTATACGCATCAATTGCTTTATTACCTCAATGGGACCAACGTTGAGCATTGTAGCCAATTGATTTACTGCTATAGTCGAAGGTAGATCAATGCTCTTCTCTGGCCTGCTTCTACTTGTTGATGCAGGTGTTTTTTCTGAGTGATCTTCGTTTGTTTCGTTGTTAGTTTGTTGCTCGTTCATTACACTTTCCTAGTCGCTGTTGGTTATTTCATCGCGGTACACCATCTCACATGATATGAATTGCTGGTTGCTGAGCTGATTACTACTTTCCGTCCATGACGTTTTGAAGCTGTTCTTTCAATCTTTCCGTAGCCCAAGGTTTTAACGTGCGTTTGAGGTGTCGCTCAACAATCCGTGGTGTCTTTGTGAGCTTTCCCAGGCATGCTATTTCGTAGCAAATATAGCAACCTCTACTCTGTTTTGATCTTTTCCAATCGAGCACGGGTATGGAGGAGGCATCTGTGGCTATTCTTATCAGTCCTGCCCTTGCTCTTACTGTGCGACACACTACGCATTTTCTGCTCTGATGAGCATTGGCCTGCATGTTATCATCCCGTGGGGCTTGTGTCTTAGCGATCATCTTCTTCCGGCCCCGATGATTCTGGACGTGCTACTTGTCCTGCTCCTCTACGAGTCCGTTTGTTTCGTTTCGGTTCATCCGCATTGCGTCCCCTGCCACGTTTGCTTCTACCGTATCTTGGACCTAGGATATCCTCGGCGAAACGTATTCCAGACGTATTGGTTTGCTCAGAAGTTATTTCCCACATTCCTTCGGTCAGTTGATCGTTCCATACTGGAGGCTCGTTGTCAGTATCAGTTAAGTCTGTATCGTTTTCGTCCGAAGCCTCTTGAAGGAGTAATTCTGCCTCAGGATCAACATCCTCCCTCAACTCTGGTACAGCCTTAGTGTCTTGCTGGGTATCTTCCAATGCATTCTGTGATGCAGTTATTGTGGCAAGTTCACCCTCTTCTTCGACGATATTTTCGGTACTAGACTGATTGCTTACTGAGACTGGTTCTGGGAGTTCATTTTCTATCGAAGAATCTTGTGTTGGCGCAGTAGTGGGTGCAGGTTCTGTACTGTCTTCTGGTGCCGTCTCAGTCTCTTCTTCAAGTGATCGAAGTTCAACATCACTTTTTATATCGATTTTCCAACCACTGACTCTCGCTGCTAGTCGCGCATTTTGCCCTTCGCGTCCTATGGCCAGTGATAAATGTCTTTCTGGTACAACAACAAGTGCCTCTGAATTCTCCTGATCTAATTCCACCCTTAGAACCTGAGCAGGGCTGAGAGCATTTGCTATAAAGACAGCGGGATCATCGTGCCATTGAATAACGTCGATTTTCTCATCCTGAAGTTCTTTGACAATGTTTTGGATGCGACTACCACGTATGCCTACACACGATCCAACCGCATCTACGCCCTCTTGCAGGGCAGCTACGGCTACTTTACTGCGGTGACCAGCTTCTCGGGCTATGGATTTAATCTCTACGGTGCCATTATTGATTTCGGGTACTTCGATTTCCAAGAGTCGTTTCAGTAAGTTTTTGTTAGTCCGTGAAACTATAATTTCTGGACCCTTGGCAGTTCTTCGCACCTCAGATACGTATACTTTAATTCGCTGGTGCGGGCGAAGCCGTTCGAAAGGTACTTGTTCATATGGAGGCAAGACTGCTTCTACTTGGTTTATGTCGACAATTATGTATCGGCTAGACTCGAATCGCTGTATCTGGCTGGTTACTACTTCACCCTCCTTGTCAACATACTCTTCATAGACTTTCTCACGTTCTGCATCTCGCAGTCGTTGTAGTATGACCTGCTTGGCAGTCTGGGCTGCTATCCTTCCTGTTGCAGGGGGTACCTCTATTGGTATCTCTATAAGCTGTTCAATCGTCACGTCTGGATTTACTTTTTGGGCATCCATTAAGCTTATTTCAGTATTAGGGTCTTCTACTGAATCGACTACCGACTTTGCTACAAATACATTGACTTCACCGGCGCTTTGGTCGATATGTACCACAATTTCCTGTCCGCTCATGGTGGCGTCTTTTTTGTACGCAGATGCCATTGCGTCTTCAACGGAGGACATGATCATGTCCATCGGGAGATGGCGCTCGTTAGCGAGTTGTGTTACTGCTAGGACGAGATCGCTTTTCATTACTCTAGACCTTCTTTCACTACATCCTCTGTAGCTGTTTAATCTTCCTGAAGAAGCAAAAGAGTGGGCGCAACTCCCACTCTTTAAGCGTCAAGACTTCAATTTGTACCTGCGCGGTCGACACTTACCTCGGGTTTCGCGCATTAGTGCATCCATACATATTCTACCAAGGTAACTATGTCTACGCAACCTCTATGAACGGTATCCATAGGCGCAGTTGTGGTGGTGTTCCGCCCTCAATTCATGATGGTTGATCGCATGCTGCGTTGACGTAGCCTGATCGGAAGCTTGTAGGTGTGCCATTGATTGGATCATAGGTGTGCCGGTGCTTGCAACCAATGTCATTTCCCAGGAGATGTAGCGATATGGAGGGGACACTCGATATCGTCTTGATCATATGAATATCATTATTAGGGGGGACGATGACAGTTATGGTGCCTTTTTCGAGAAGATTTGTTCCTGTAGGTGTTATGCCTGATGAACTTGATTTTCTGGTTGAAGTGTATATCGTTTCTTCTTGTTCTCCCTGATATACCCCTACGAGTCCCCAGGCTAAGTGATCATGAACGGGAGTAGAGACTCCAGGGGGAACTAACATTGCCATTAGCGAAAATTCGGGGGAAAAACTTCGATAGATCAAATACTGGGCAAAAGTGTTGTGGGTTTCCTTCATAAAATATTTAGGGATGAAATCTTCAGATAGTAGATCGGTGAATGGTTGAGTTAGCTGAGATATCAAAATGCTTGGACTTGAGTTCTTAGTGATCACTCCTTGAGCGAATTTTATAAACGTATCGAGGTTCTTTGATTCAATCAGTAATTCTTCTTGTAACATTAGTGGCGTGCCTCAGGTCTCATACTGGGATCCCAATGCTGTGAAATTCCTCTGATATTATATTGTATAGAATGCCGGTTCGTCTGTTCCTTTGATAGGTATATTTATTTGTGGGGTACTTTACACATAAGTAGTATTGGTTTGCTTGACAGTTGAGCAATAGGGATTTAAACTTTCGGGTGGTCATGCAGACCTAGGGTGCTTAGGAAGGCCAGATCACTGATTACTATAGACCGCAGCACATCTGGGACTTCCCTTGTAGTGTATAATGACCACAGTAACAACAGTGAGGTGAGTCGTGCCCCCGGTACCTAAGAAAAAACATTCTAGAGCAAAATCAACTCGCCGGAGCGGTATCTTCTCCCACCGGTCAATAGGTCGGGTCTCTGCAAGGTCCCGATGTCCCCATTGCGGTGCAACGAAAATTCCTCAGCGTGTATGTTCCTCCTGCGGTCAGTACAAAGGCAGAGAGATATTCCCTGACCGTCGGTAATATCGCGCACTGACCTAATGTTGTTATAATCGTTGGGGCGGGTGATGTGCCTGCCTAAGGTGTAATTATCGTGGATTATCTCAGTCTGTTCTCGGATGTCAGCGCTGGATCTCGGCGCGACGTGGCGTTGCTGTTTCCCGGACAGAGTTCACAAACCGTCGGAATGGGTTTGGAGTTATATCAGCACTCTGATTCAGCACGGGATGTTTTCGATGTAGCCGAGGAATCTCTCGGTCAGGCTTTCAACCAGACTATGTTCTATGGGCCATCTGAGGATTTGATTGTTCCTTCAATAGCCCAACCTGCCGTTCTGATTGCAAGTATCGCATGCCTGTGTGCTATGAATGAGTACATGAAGGCGAGTGTGTTTCCTAGTCCATTATTTGTTGCTGGTAACAGCTTAGGTCAGCTAACGTCTGCAGTTGCCGTTGGGGCCATATCCTTAGAGGATGCAATATGGCTTGCACGCCAGCGTGGATTGATAATGGAAGCTGCATCGAAAGAATATCCGGGAACTACTGCTTCTATCATTGGGCTGGATCAAATTGTCATAACGGAGATTGCTCGTCAGTCGGGTGTTGATGTGGTTAATGAAGAAGCAGTGGATCGGTTTGCGCTAGCTGGAGCTAAGCTTCCCATGGCCCGAGCGATTGACCTCGCTATGGCTCGAGGAGCCGTTCGGAGCATTTTAACTGAGTCAGTTGGTGCTGCACACACAGCTTTGATGAATAAGGCTGTTGAAGAATTAAGAAGGTGTATAGCTGAAATAGAATTTAGAGATCCCCTGGTGCCGATTATATCGTTGGGATCCTTGGCTCCGCTGCAGGAGTCTGACCTCGTTCGACAGGAATTGGCAAATGAACTGTGCGCCCCATTGAGGTGGAAGGCAAGTCTCGAATTTATGAGTGCCCAAGGTGTGCAGCGATTCGTTGAAATAGGACCCGGTCAAGTATTGAGTTCATTAGTGCGCACTTGGATACCCTCCGCTGACGCAATCGCACTTAGTGGTCCGACCAGTATTCAGGGGATGCTTAGATAGTGCTATGCAAATTCCTGAAAACCTAGAGGAGTGCGAGGAAATTGATCAGGACATCATTGGGCAAATCCCCCGGCGGAAAGCCCGTGCAGGAGCTATGCAAGTGCTGTCCAAACTCGATCTTGCAGATGGTGCCCACCGTGAGACTGTGGATTGGGTGAGTAAAGAACTTGAACTAGATGGCAAGGGGCGTCGGTTTACAGTCTCAATTATTGAGGGCGTTCTTGAACGCAAGGGCCAGATTGATGGAATCATAGGCAGGTATGCCGTCGAATTTCCGATTGAACAGTTATCGACGGTCGATCGAAATCTCCTCAGGATATCAGTTTTCGAAATTATGACTGATCCCACGACCCCAGTAAAAGTTGTTATCAACGAGGCACTAGAGTTAGCAAAAATCTTTGGTGGCGAAAATTCTGGCAAGTTTATTAACGGAGTTTTGGGGGCTCTTGTCGAAAATAGAGATTCAATTACTGCAGATGACCAAACAGGGGGATTACTCCCTGAAGGAACCTAGGTGCTTAACTCTCATCCAAATAGGTATTTTGCCCTTGTAGTATGAGTAGCGTCACTGTTATAGTGCTACTGCGGTTTATAAGACACGGTGGCGGAGCTCACCGAATTCACTGAAAGGTAAGTATAGTGGCTAGTATTTTAGAAAGAGTACAAACAGTTGTTGCAGATAGATTGGGTGTGGATGTAGCCGATGTTGTGCCGGAAGCGAAGCTGGCAGAAGATTTGGAAGCAGATTCCTTGGATTTGGTAGAACTCATAATGGCTTTGGAAGAAGAGTTCACCACTGATGATACTCCGGTTGAGATATCAGATGAGGATGCAGAGAAAATACTGAGCGTTCAGGATATCATTGACTACGTTACGGCTAAGGGCATCACGGATTAGATCCGACTGCCCTATAACAACCGGTCAAGATATCAGAAGGGTCTCACAAGGTTATATCAAGCTTCGGGTCTGTCCTCCGTCAATATTGATGCAGGTCCCGGTGATTAATCCAGCCCTCTCAGAGCAGAGATAAGCTACTAAGTCTCCCACTGGCTCAGGCCAGCCGAATTTTCCTAGTGGGAGGTTGGTCTCTATAAATCTCGAAACTACCTCCTCTGGCTGGGTTGTAGCAAACCTCTCCCAACTCCCACCAGGGAATCGTATGGAGCCCGGTGCAATGGTGTTGACCAATATATTGTCTGGCGCCAGTTCAATGGCAAGATGTTTGGACATAGCAATCAATGCTGCTTTCCCTGTCATATAGCCTATGGTGCCTCCGTACTCTCTGCCCCAAATAGAAGCTACGCTAACTATTCGTCCCCATTGGGCTGCTCTCATTGATGGAGTTACAAGGCGTATAAGTCTCGTTGCAGCGAGCAAATTTAGTTGCAGAGCCTCCTGAAGTTCCTGATCTGTTGTAGCTTCTAGGGACGGACCTCCTCTAGAACCACCACCTACGTTGTTTATCAAGATGTCGACGGGATTTATGCTGTTTGCGGCTGAGACAATCATTTCAGGGGCATCAGGGTCCGTTATATCGACTTCGACTGATGCTACCCTTACCCCCAAGGCTTCAATTTCTTTAGCTGTCTCAGACAATTGTTTGGGCTCACGTGCACATATTGTGATATTGCAACCTTCCTGTGCCAAAGACAGTGCTATTTGTCGCCCGAGTCCTCGACTGCCACCGGTTATTATTGCGTTTCGATTAGACAATCCCAAATCCATAACTGAAAGCTCCTGACAATATATAGTTCTTTGCTCCTCAGTGTACTATGTTTGACCGGTACTGTATGCATAACCCAATTTCGAGTATTGATATTATAGATTATGGGTTGTGATAAAATTGATATAACTAGTAAAGAGGTTATTGAATGGCTACAAAAAGGCTTCCGTCTTGGTTCAAGGTGGCATTTCCAGGCGGCAACAATTATCGACAGCTAAAGGGTCTCCTAAGAGATCAAGACCTTCACACTGTATGTGAAGAGGCTAAGTGTCCCAATATCGGTGAGTGTTGGGAGCGTCGAAGCGCAACTTTTATGATATTGGGGGATATTTGTACCAGAGCATGCAGATATTGTGCCGTAACAAGTGGGAAGCCATTGGGGTTAGATTTGACGGAACCGGATCGACTTGCTGTGACGGTAGCTAAGTTGGCGCTGCGGTATTGCGTCATTACGGCCGTGAATCGCGACGACTTGGCCGATGGAGGAGCATATATTTTCGCCCAGTGCGTAAAGAGAATCCGACAGAGAGTTCCTGATTGTAAGGTCGAACTGCTGATCCCTGATTTTGAGGGTAATCAATTGGCTTTGGAAGTTGTGATGGAATCTGTCCCAGATGTTTTGAATCACAATATCGAAACCGTGCGACCGATTTTCGATAATATTCGGGCCAAAGGTGATTACGATCGATCCTTAGCTTTGTTGAAACAAGCTAAAATTCTGGCTCCATCAATTCCAACGAAATCGGGTGTGATGGTTGGTTTGGGAGAGACTAAGATGCAACTTATGGATACTATGAAGGACTTACGGTCTGCGGATTGTGATTTGCTGACTGTGGGACAGTACCTGCAGCCATCAGATAAGCATGTTCCAGTTAGTCGCTTTTATACCCCAGAGGAATTCAATGAACTCAGGGACATAGGTTATAGCTTAGGCTTTGCGCACGTAGCAGCAGGACCATTAGTAAGAAGCAGTTATCTTGCGGATGTTCAACATGAGACAGCACTAGGGCTGCTGGAATCCGACGCTAACTAGTGCCGGATTCTGGCTCTGTTCCTACACTTTCCGCTAGTAATTCAAGAAGATCTTTCGCTTGCTTTGTGTCGCCTTCTCCTTTAGCTCCAATTCCTTCTGTGAACATTTGGAGACAAAACGGGCAGGAGACTCCAACTACGTCTGCTTCTGTGTCAATGAAGTGCTCAGTTCGTATGTGATTCACCTTCGTTCCGGGCTCTTCCATCCACATTCGACCACCACCAGCTCCACAACAGAATCCTCGCTCGCGGCGACGATCCATTTCCACTACTTTTAGACCAGGTATTGATTCAGCTATTTGTCGGGGTTCATCAAATACGCGGTTGTGTCTTCCTAAGTAACAGGAATCGTGGTATGCCATGGTTACATTTAATGTTTTGATCGGTTTGAGTCTGCCTGTTTCAATTAGTTCGTTGACAAATTCTGTGTAGTGGACGACTTCATAGTCGCCTTCCAGTTGAGGATATTCGTTCTTGATCGTGTTGAAGCAATGAGGGCATATGGTGACAATCTTCTTAATGTCATACGAGTTAAGGGTTTCTATATTCTGCTGCGCTACCATTTGAAATAGGAACTCATTGCCCATTCTACGAGCAGGATCACCTGTGCAGGTTTCTTCTGAGCCAAGTATTGCGTATTTCACGCCAGCTGCCTTGAATACGGATACCAACGATTTCGGTATGGCTTGGCTACGAACTTCAAGTGCGCCCGTGCACCCCACCCAGAATAGAACTTCTATGTCTTTAGGGTCTTCCATCTCAGCAATTACTGGAACTTCGAGATTTTCAGTCCAGTCAGTTCTGCTGAAAGGAGTGCCCCTCCAGGGATGACCCCTTTGTTCGATATTTTGTAGTGCAGTCATGGCTGTTTCAGGGACATCATTTTCTTCCATTGTCATATAACGACGCATGTCCACTATGCTGTCAATATGTTCAATAAACACAGGACAAGCTTCCATGCATGCTCTGCATGTAGTGCAGGACCATGCGGCTTCTCTGCTTACCCAATCCACGGCCAATGGCTCGGGCTCGGGGACGGGCTCTCCGTTTTTTTGTGCCTCGAAAATTACGGGACCACGAACTGCTGCATAACTTCGTAAGTCCTGAATTATTTTTCGTGGGGACAATGGTTTGCCACTAGCCCACGCTGGGCATTGATCTTGACATCTTCCACAGTTTGTACACGAATCGAAATCTAGCAATTGTTTCCATGTGAAATCACTCAAGTCACGAGCTCCTAACGCAGATCCTTCGTCAAGGAGCGTTTCCATATCCCCCATTGGGCGCAAGGCTCCTAGGGGCCTGTCGGAGCGAAGGAGCGCGTTTGCTGGTGCAAGGAACATGTGACTAAGTTTGGAGAAGCGTACAGCACCATAAACTAGTATTCCAGACCATATGCCGACGTGTACCCAATAGAGAGCGAAATGGGTGATTTCCATTCCATTAATGCTCATGCCGATGCCACTGTACACTATGGCAAATAGATTTCCAATTGGTTCTGCCCATGGTGTCTCAGGGCTAGTGGCGGCTATTCGTAATCCTTCGACCATGAAGCCGCTAATGACCAGTAACGATATTAAGCTAAGAATCCATCTGTCTTCAATGAGGGTGTTTAGTCTCTCAGGGCGCATAGCGCTTCTTCGGTAGACCGCCATGACCAGACCAACCACCATCATCAACCCGCCCATATCCCATATGAAACTGGTTTGAACACGGAATTGGGAAGTTGGAAACTCGAACCCATTGAGTGAAGGAGCCAGAAATTTATGCCAGTTAGATTCAACCGCATCTAGCGATGTGGCGATCAGCAGAATGACTGCGCCCCACATCAGGCAGAAGTGCATAATCCCGGGGTATAGTTCCTTTTTCACAAATCTGCGATGGGCAAGCAAATCGACGCTGGCCAGTTTGAGGCCTCGAGCTATTCGGGCATCCCAACCACCGAGGTCAGGTGTGCTTTTCCCAAGGCTCAATATCTTATATCTCTGATAAAACCCGTAAACCAGTGCGACGGCCGCAATGCCGATGGTAATGTATACTAACGTTCCTAAGAGTGGGTAACCAATATTCCAGTATTCTTCGCGCCCGGGCAGTGGTGGTAATTCAGGCATCACTTCTCTCCCAGTTCATGAATTCTGCAACTATTCTACCTTATAAACACAATATTTGGTTTTTATGACAGTACTTTACTCATAGTGCTACCGATCTCGGCAGCTGAGGGAGCGATAGCGGCACCGGCAGCCTCCAAGGCCTTTACCTTGGCGGATGCTGTTGCAGCGGCTCCCGTGATAATTGCGCCGGCATGACCCATGCGTTTGCCTGCAGGTGCTGTGGAACCGGCGATCATGGCCACTACAGGTTTTTTGAATTCAGATTTGATATACTCAGCCGCTTCCTGTTCCCTAGTTCCACCGATTTCACCTATCATGACTACTGCATGGGTATCCGGATCCTCGTTAAATAATTTCAGCGCATCCGTGAAACTCGTTCCAGTTACGGGGTCTCCTCCAATACCTACACAAGTGCTTTGCCCAATCCCGGCTTCGGTGAGTTGGGCCACAGCTTCATAGGTGAGCGTACCACTTCGGGATATAACGCCGACGTTTCCAGCGCTATGGATATCGCCGGGCATAATGCCTACTTTGCAATTTGCTCCGGGAGATATTAATCCTGGGCAATTTGGTCCAATAAGGCTGACACCTGAACCCTCCAAATGTGCTACTACTTTGATGCTTTCTTGTACCGGTAGGCCTTCGGTAATGCAAGCGATCACTTTGATACCAGCGTCTGCTGCCTCAAGTATTGCATCGGCTGCCCCAACTGCAGGTACGAATATCAGGGAGGTATTTGCTCCTGCATCCCGTACGGCCTCTGCCATACTATCGAAGACTGGTACGGTGTCTTCCCAGAGGGCTCCACCTCTTCCAGGAGTTACTCCCGCAACTAGGTTGGTTCCATATGCTTTGCACCGTTCAGCATGGAACGTTCCCTCGCGACCGGTAATTCCCTGTACTACTAACTTAGTATTTTCGTTGACCAGTATCATATGACCCCCTTCAATATGCCTTTCTTGTATTGCGATAATTTGGCATACGGATAATCTACTTGTTTTGTAGCAGTGGTATTGCTTCGCGTAATTCATTGACGAAAGTTAGAGGCACATCTGAATCGTTTAGGATTTGGCGACCTTCTTCTACATTCGTTCCACGCATTCGTACTACAATCGTCATTTCATTGCCGAGTTCGTGATAGCCCTGCACGATGCCACGTGCTGCGACGTCACAGCGTAATATGCCACCGAATATGTTTATCAGGACTTGGGTAACTTTTGGATCCGCACATATGAGTTTGAACGCCTGAGCAATTTTCTCTTCGTCTGCCCCGCCTCCAACATCGAGGAAGTTCGCTGGTTCGGATCCAGCGGCCCTCACAATATCCATCGTAGCCATAGCTAACCCGGCACCGTTTACCATGCACCCGACATTCCCATCAAGTCTGATGTAATTTAATCCGTATTCGTCTGCCTCCATCTCCAAGGGGTCTTCTTGAGTGGTGTCACGCAATTCCCGGTTTTGTGGATGACGGTTGAGAGCATCGTCTTCTAGGTCTACTTTTGCATCTAGTGCCAATAGTTGCCCTTCTTTGGTGATAGTAAGAGGATTAATTTCTACGAGGCTGGCATCCTGTTCTCGGAAAAGGTTGTAGAGGCTACCGACAAGGTTAGAGAATGGTCTAACGAGTTCGGTAGGGATATTCAGTGCGTATGCTACTTTTCTTCCCATGAAAGGTTGGTACCCTATGGTAGGATCTATTCTTACTTGAGTTATTCTTTCTGGGGTTTCTGTTGCGACCTGCTCAATATCCATTCCACCTGAGGCACTTGCAATAATTATTGGGGCTTTAACGGATCCATCTACTGTGATAGATAGATAGAGTTCTTTCTCGATAGCAACAGTTTGTTCAACCAGTACTTTATTGACCACTACACCATTAGGTCCTGTTTGAGGAGTTATCAACTGGGAGCCTATGAGTGACTCTGCAGCGTCGTATGCTTCCTCCGGAGTAGCTACGACACGTATACCTCCTCCTTTTCCACGGCCACCTGCATGTACTTGTGCTTTGATAACAGTTGAACCGTCTAAAGTTGCGGAAGCCTTTTTGGCTTCGTCCGCAGTGGAGGCTACTTCACCTGTAGGTATCGGGATGCCGTAACGGGAGAAGAATTCCTTCGCTTGGTATTCATGTAGTTTCATCTTGTGCCTCGCTATGGTTTAGTTAGAGAACCAAGAGGGTCTTGTACTTTTCAGTCCAAGGCAAAGTACTAACGCAGGAAGGAAAAAGCTCACATCGTCCGGGTATGTAGCATGCTTATAGATATTAAGCGACTTTTGCCTTCCGAATGCGTGGCTGCAAGTATATGGGATGGAGGTAATCATGTCCATCATGTATTGAGTGGTATTTTCTTCTTTTGGTATCGTGTAGAATGTCGTGGATAGAAGTTTCTGACGATGTGCAACTGGTGCGTATGGGAGCTTTTTGGCATTTAGTTGGAGGGGTGGCAGAGTGGACGAATGCGACGGTCTTGAAAACCGTTATACCCTCACGGGTATCAAGGGTTCGAATCCCTTCCCCTCCGCCAGAATTAGGCACGAAATCAATGGTTTCGGGGTTCTGGTGGGTGTTCTCTCAAGTGCTACATAACGTATTTGACCACCACTTTGACCACCATTTGGTTTGTGACTGACCTATTATCTCCCCTTATTTGATACCCCCTCTGGGGTAAAGCCCGTTGATGGCAGACACCCCTATCTATATATAGTGAGGTCGCTCGGGCGATAACCTTAAAGAAACCACTTCCATATCAGCAGAAGTAGCGCAAGCCCGAGGCAGGCAAACAATACGAATTTTATTAGTAGTGTGATCAAGAATCCTTTTAGCCCAAGATTCCAGACTAATTTTATTAATAATGTGAGCCAACGTTTTTTCATCCTAAGGCTCCAGCGCGACGTAGAGTCAGCAAAATCAGGTTCTAGGGATCTTACCTAAATTCCCTGAAATATCAGTGAAATAATCGCAGGTATAAGTACAAGCTGGGACTGTATACACAATCAAGGGATTAATCGGGAAGACCCTATCTAGTAGATTGTTAACTAGGAGGATTGACGGTTTAATTTTCGGCGATGGAAATACCAGCTTAGGAGAAAACTATGAGGAGCAACAACTGCAAACGAACCCAACAATGAGTATTTAATAAATCCCGATAACGTTTTTTTATAATTCATTTCCAGACTCCTTTACGCAGTATACACACTCAGGGTTCATCGGGGAAATCCCTATCCATAGTGGTAGGCGTAAAACGTCCTCACGGGAACGATAATGTTAATGTTCTC
>Ga0310344_10000438_pt1 | contig 32904 bp, 22 predicted proteins | sample HC15DNA20200_MG_FD_203801 | JGI IMG/M metagenome (GOLD analysis project Ga0310344, IMG submission 203801) | Marine microbial communities from station ALOHA, North Pacific Subtropical Gyre - HC15-DNA-20-200_MG | ecosystem: Environmental > Aquatic > Marine > Oceanic | place: Pacific Ocean: North...
ATCCAGCTTATGCATCAAACACACTCATTTATGTATTAGCTTTTCCTAGCACATCGATTCGAGATGCAGCTTGGAAGTCTTTTAGAGCCGATCCAGAGTTTCAAAAAGTTTACAAGGCGTCGAGGAAAGACGGGCCCCTCGTGAAAGGAATTGAGAGTGTCGTTATGAGGTCGACTGCTTTCTCGCCGATTCAGTAGAAAATCGAAAACTGGAGATTTTCTATGATTTTTTCAATTTTTGGCAGGGCCATAGCTTCAATAAGCCAGCGAGCTTCTGGGGAAACAGAAAAATTGCAGATAGGGATGGCGTTCAGGCTAATTTAACATGACGATTGAGCTCTGCGTCTGCAGCTGGCAAACTGAGGCTCAAAGGTAAAGGTGCCATCTCGAATCCAAAAAAGGACTTGCGGCGGTCGATGTATTTGTTGACGTGGTCTCTCTGGATTCTCCAGACTCCACCAGACATCGGGTGCGTTTGCCTATGGGCCTGAAGCTTCATAAAAAGAAGTCGCCCGAGATTTTCCACATTTAGCAAGGAACTGAGCTGATGATGCTGATGAGCTCTTTGGACCGAAAAAAAACGTTTGTAGCAGACAAACAATAGCCTCTTGAGTTCCTCTGAAGAAAGCACATCGTGTTTCCAAACCGGGCAAGTACCATCGAAACGGTCAAGGTTCCGGGAGACTATCAGGTCACGTGCCAGGAAATCGTCATATTGCTCTGTGCCAGGAATGGGTGTCAGGATGTAGAAGGAAGCCAGTACAGGATTCAATGCAATCAGTACTCGTAGATGGTCCAAGATGCTCTCTTCGGTGTCCCCTGGAAACCCAATTATGTTTGAGAAGTGGGATTCGATTCCGTGAGAGCGACACAATTCTGAAATGTTGCTGTAACGATCCGGATGGTTCTGAAATTTTTGCGCCTCACGAAGTACTTGCCGGCTGAATGACTCCACTCCAACAAACATCTGAAAACACCCAGCCTGTGCTAGTAGAGGGATAAGGTCTCGGTCTCGACCCCCAATCTGAGTGTCGCATTGAACAAAAAACCCAATGTTTAGATTTTCTTCAATCATTCCTTCAAGAAGCTCGCGCACCTGAGGGATTTTATTGAAGTTGTCCGAGGTGAACATAACGTAATCGACTCCAGCTTGTCTTGCAAGGCGAAGTGTTTCCAAGGTTACTTCTGTTGTCTGAGATCGGATTTGTCGGCCTGCGATTTTAATGACCGAACAAAAGTTGCAGCGGAAAGGGCAACCCCGAGCCGGGTAGACACCGAGCATTTTGACTACGTAATTTTTCATGTCCTCTGGAGAGGGTGGTTCCAGTATTGGCGCATCCAACTCCCTTTGCCAGCGTTGATTTTCTCCATAGACTGATTGCAGTTCCCCTGCTTGCGCGTCTTCTAGGATCTGGCCCCATGTTAATTCTGCCTCTGAAACGGCAAAGCTAACGCCTCGGTTTTGAAGTTCGGTGGTCTGGCAAGTCATTGGATGCGGACCTCCAATGATAGCCTGACAGCCTTGTTCTGCTGCCAATGCAGATAGATCAAGGGCGCGGTGGAACTGATGGCTTTGGACGCCAACCAGGGCTACCAGGGTTGGGATCTCGTCGGCCTGCAGTAAGTTCAGGTACTCTAAGTCATTCTGGACGTACTCGTCGATACCGTGGATCTCAATCTGGGCTCCAGTCCGTTGAGCGTAGTCGCGTGTCATGCTGCAGATGTAGGAAAGCGTGCTGTTGGGCATGAAGCCTTTCCAAAAGCGCTCGACAAACCCATTTTCGGAGTACTTACTAGGTTTTACTAGAACGACCCGTAAGTCTGGGCGTCTAGTTGCTGCGATTATCTTCATAGAAGCCTCCGGTAAATCTGTTCTTAGATTCTAGTCGGGAGAGACCAAGAATACCAGACAATGAGAGTTGCAGGTTGAATGGGTCAGATAAATTCTACTCACAACATGATTTGGAATCTTCGAATGCACTCCCAGAAATTTCACCTGCAAACTGGCGTGCCCCACGTCTCAAAACAGAAAAAAGTATCAAGATGCTCAGAAAAATCAGACAGAGGAACTCTATCGAGCTCGAATGGTGTCCTAGGCTTGGCAGTTCAATGCCTGCTGCGGGAGTGAACAGATTAACAAAACAGCCGATAGTTACAGCGCTACCGATCATCAAGACAGAAAACAGTCCAGCGACTTTCTTGCCATGCAAGCTCGAGAGCACCCCGAAAGTTGTCACGTTGGTGGCAGGTCCGGTCAATAAGAAGGCCAATGCAGCCCCTGGACTCAAACCATTAAAGAGAAGAATGGCCACCAGAGGGGTCGCTCCAGATGCGCAGACGTAGGCAGGTAATCCCAACAGTGCGAAAACCAACACACCTAGAGGTCCTGGGATAGATTCCATCCAGCCTCCTGTCAGGAAAGGCTCAGTCACTGCCGCTAAGATTAGTCCGAAGAGAACCCATGGAGCTGTGTGATCGATTACTTCGATCAACCCTATACGAAAACCCTCCCGCAGCTTATGTTTGGTGTTCTGGGTGTGGAGTTTCTCCTGCTCAACTTTTCTTTCTGGGAATTGGTTTGGTGAGGCTAGGACTCCCATCATCCAGCCCACGAAAAGTGCCACCAAGACGGCCGCTACCACTCTTGCTATTGTCATTTGCATGCCGAGCAGAGGGAATGACAGCAGAACTGCATCCAGTCCCAATTCAGGAGTGGCGACTAGAAAAGCAGTTGCTGCAGGTAGAGGAGCCCCTCGCAGTGTTAGTGTCCGATAAAGGGGAACGACTCCACATGAACAGATCGGAACCGGCAGGCCAGTGATCATTCCCTTCGCTGACTGACTAACCGAAGAGCCCCTCTTCAACCAATGAATCGAGGAGAGTGGCAGAAAAGTACTGGCAAGTCCGGCCAGAATGTAACCAATGGTAAGAGCCGGAGCGCTTTTAAGAGCTAATGCCCAGAAGGTTTCCCCAGCTGATGAGAACGATTTTAAATGGGGAGACATTACTTCGAAGCCTGTCAGGCCTATCAGAAGCAGTATTCCCAGCAACGAGCCAGCCCCTTCGGCCCAACGAGGCTCCAAAGGGGTGCAAGGTTTTTCGCCGGGTCGATGAAGTACCACGTGAAGCAGGGATCCCGCAACAAATGCCTGGAACCAGCGGAGCATCCCCCCCGAGAACTCACTTACAAGAAAGGAACCACCGGAAAAACCCAATATGGTGGCGGCGCAAACTACCGAGAGGACTGCCCATCGCATAGAGATCGAGTACGTTGGTCTCATCAGCCACCAAATCCCCAAACCAATTGGGAGACGGTGAAGTATTACCGCTATAGCAAGGAAACCTGATCCGCCACCTGTTGTTCCGAGTAAAGCTGCTCCATCTACCACCGCATGCAGGCATAGACCTGCCAGTGCTAGATAGAGAGTGAGTGAGTGAGCAGCCCGACTGTACCGGGAAAGCCGTTCCATGATGGTGGGTCCTAGGAATCCGACAGCTAACAACCCCAGGCTAGTCATTCCCCCTTCAGCGAGTATTTCGGGAAGAATGTGTAGGCCTAACAAACCGGATATAGCCACGAAAACAAAACCATCCAGAAATGACCGTGCCTGGTCGAGACTGCGGGATGATCGATAGAGCACAGGCCCAACAAACAGGGCTGCCATGCTCCCAATTAACAAGGGTACGGCGCTGTCAGATGTCATATTCACGTTCCAGCTTTATCGGGGTCCTGTGGGGTACCAGTGCTACCATAGCCACAGTGTAAAACAACTTTAGAAAATATTGGAAAGTTCAATGATAAATGATGGAATCCGAACTGCTCTGTTGTTTTTGTCTTTATCATTTCTCTCAGCCGCCTGTTCTTCCGGGAGCATAACACGGGAAGAGCCTCCAAAAGATGCAGCACTAGGGTCAGAGATTCGGGCCAAACAAATAGCCTGGGATTCTCTTATAGTTGATACACATGTCGATATCCCTTATCGACTCAGCGGGAAAATGGAAGATATTTCTCTGAGTACCGAGGGTGGTGATTTTGATTATCCTCGGGCGTTGGAAGGCGGTCTTAATGCCCCATTCATGTCTATTTATGTCCCTGCCCGACATCAGGTTATTGGTGATGCCAAAGAATTTGCCGATGGAATGATCGATATGGTGGAAGGGTTTCAAGAAAAATGGCCAGATAAGTTCACTTTAGCCCGCTCTGTTGCAGATGTTCAGGAAGCTTTTGAGGAAGGGCTGATTGCTCTTCCAATGGGGATGGAAAACGGTGCTCCAATAGAAGGTCGGCTGGAGAACCTTAAGCATTTTTTCGATCGGGGGATCCGATACATTACCTTGACACACTCCAAAGTCAACCACATTTGCGACTCCTCGTATGACAGTAAGCGAAAATGGAATGGTCTCAGTCCCTTTGGTCGGAAGCTGATATCCGAGATGAACCGGCTAGGAATCATGATCGATATCTCTCACGTTTCAGATGAGACTTTTGATCAGGTGCTGGAACTGTCAGATGCACCAGTTATCGCGTCGCATTCGTCCTGCCGTGCCTTCACTCCGGACTGGGAACGTAACATGAGTGATTCCATGATTCGTCGCCTGGCTAGGAACGGTGGGGTCATACAAATTGCTTTTGGTTCATCTTTCCTGAAAGAAGAGTACAGGAAGCGTTTCTCCGATCGGGCTCGGCAAAAAGAAGCGTTCCTGAAGAAAAATGCCTTGGAAAATAATCATCCTAGCGTCGCCAAATGGCTGAAAGATTATAATCGGGACTTAAGCTTTTTACTGGCAGATGTGACAGATGTTGCCGACCATATCGATCATGTCCGAGAGCTTGTAGGTATCAATCATGTAGGTCTTGGTTCGGACTTCGATGGAGTGGGCGCTACTACCCCCAAAGACCTCAAGGATGTATCTCAATACCCCAACTTGATCCAAGAGTTGCTTGAGCGAGGATATTCGGAGGTGGATGTGGAGAAGGTTCTTTCGGGGAACTTGTTAAGGGTCTGGGCGAAAGTTGAGGAGGTGGCAGTACTAGGCCACTCAAATGATTAAGCGCACCCCACCTAATTCAGCGAGTCCGTATATGAATTTAGTGCCTGGAGATCCAATAAACATTAAATTCACTGGGATCTTCCATTTACGAGAAAGCTCCTGGATTAGTTTAGGTCCGAACTCCCCTTTGACGACTAGAAAATCAATCTTGATATATGGATAAGCTGAGTCCAGAAATTTCATCTGTTCCCTTAATTTTCCAGGCACTGCATTCTGATTTTCAACAACAGTGACGATTTTGATGCGGTTAGTGTGTTCGTTACGTCGAACATAAGTCATGGCTCGGTTCAGGTTGGCAAAATTGTCGCCACGAGTAAAAAATACCATTTGCTGGCTTCGGATCTGCTGGATTTTTGCGTTAAGATTGTCAGAGATTTTTGAGGTCGCTCCAGCAATTACGTCACTGATAGCTCCGATGAAAAACAAACTTGCCCGAAGCAGGCCAATACGTCCCAACATAATCAGCACAATGAAAGCAGTAGGCAGGAAATAGGCTAGGAACACGCCGAAATATTTTGGATGCATGATCAAATTGCCCGCGACCCCAACCATCACAGCGGAGATTCCAACTAACAGTGCTGGCCAGCTAGTTTTGATGGGTCTTGGGAGACTCGCTCGACGGATTTTTAGTAGTATGTTTCCTACACCGAACAATGCCATGACGGCTAAGAATGAGATGGTGTAAACTCCTGCTAGTGCTCCCAGTTCCCCTTTTGTGACTAGTAGTACCGAGACTGCTAACACCAAAAATCCAATGATGATACGGTGTGATGACCCATACTTGTTTTTCTTGAGTAGGAATTGCGGAAGGCATCTATCCAGGGTCATTCTGTGCACTAATCCAGTGACTCCCACGAATGAGGTCAAGACTGCACCGCTCAAGACAAGGGCTGCATCAACAGAAACAATTAGAGCTAACCAAGGACCACCAGCTTGCGCTCCCATATGAGCTAAGAGTGCTTCTTGGTGCTCTGAGACTTCGGGAATGGGAATTAATGCCAGTGCTAAAATAGCTATCATTGGGTTGAAAAAGCTGACAGCTACCCACATGTTGCGTAAAGTTTTAGGGAAAACCCCTTCTGCCTGTTCCTCAACGAAATTGGCAGAGCTCTCAAATCCAGAAATGCCTAACATTGCCGCTGCGAAACCGAAAAACAACGCCTGACCAAAACTGATGCTGCTGGGCATGCTGAAGTTTAGTGTCAGTGTATCGAGGCCATGCAGGGCCAGATAGAGACCGCCAACTACGAGGAGAATTATTAAGGTGGCTAGGTGTATGAGAAATATGACGACAGCCACCCTAGCGGATTCACCAATACCCAGGATTGTTAGTCCCGTAAATACCACTAGTAAGCCAACTGTCGCTGGAATGACAGGGATTGCTTCTATTAAGGAGTGGGTATAGTGAATTGCCTCACTGGCTGATATGACGGCCGTGGCCATATAGGAGAGTATGGTCAAGCAAGCGGCCATAGAAGCTAATCGCTTACTGGTTGTATTCAAAAGCGCATTATAGGCGCCACCATTCAAAGGGAGAGCTCCTACGACCTCCCCATATATCTTACGAAAGAGATAGAGGGTGGCTGCCACCAGTAGTAGTCCTAGCCAGGCCCATTTGCCAGCTACCATGATGGCAAGGGCAGATACATAGAGACAGGACGATGTGATGTCGTTCCCACAGATCGCAGTTGCGGAGAGTTCCGTTAAGCCGCCGGATTTTTGGGCTGGGTTTTTGTGACTCATCAAAAAGAAAATCTTGCTAAATTAAATGGTATTTGTCGATTACAGAAACCAGTCTTGTAAAAGTGTGGCGGTCTAGGAGATTGGTTGGGTCCCGGTGAGTGAACGGATAAGGAGAGGGCGAGTTTCACAAGCTCGGGGTTTGGCATAGTTTTGTGTGTCAAATTTTAGGTTGTGTGATTAAGCAGTGTTGGGATTTGGAAAATACTTTTGCAATTGTTTGTGGCGGAAGTCGAATATCCTACACAAATCTGGGGCAACTAGACATTTGTCGACCAGCGGCCCTCCTAGAACTGCATAATCGACTTTATCCTGAGCAAGTGTTCCGCCCTGCAGGGAGGTGAAAAGGTGTTCATGGATCCACTGTCTGTAGGGACCATGGACTTGTTCGTCGACGAAACGAAACGGTGGTTCCCATACGAGAATCCGACTACGCCAGCGTAGAGGTATTCCCCTTACTCTCAGCCGGTAATCTATTAGAGCCCCGGCGCGCATCTCAATGGGTGGAGGAGTTGCAATGCGGAAATGCAGCCAAGCAGGTGTTAACTTTTGCAGATTCGTTGCATCGGCGAAGAAACTAAATACTGTTTGTATGTTCTCTGATAACCACAACTCGCGATCGATTGATGATTTTCCCATAGCGTTAGTTCTAATCCCGTCCAGGGTACTCCCAGAGAGGAGATAAAGGAATGGCTAAGTTATGATGTTAAATGTTCTGTTAAGGTACGCGATATGCATAAGAAACTCTACAATCCACTTGATGATCACAGGGCTGCCTTCTTAGTTGACACTCTCTGTAAAGCAGCCAGGCTTTCCACAATTGCACAGGAAAGTCTGAGGATTAAAGCACTCAGTAAAGAAGATCAATCTCCGGTTACTGTGGCAGATTTTGCAGTGCAGGCGTTAGTTGGGAGGGCAATAAATCAGGCTTTTCCTGGCCAAGTTCTTGTTGGAGAGGAAAACTCGGAGGCGTTGAAAGCGAAGGAAGGCAATAAAATGCTTAGGCAGGTTGTTGCCCTGCTAGGGGCAGAGTTTACTGACGCGACGAATCGGAAAGTGTGCGCGTGGATCGATCGTGGAAATGGGCAGCCCACTAGTCAATTTTGGGTGCTTGACCCTGTTGATGGCACAAAGGGTTTTTTGAGGCGTGATCAATTTGCTATTGCTTTAGCCTGGATTGAATTTGGTGTGGTGGAGTTGGGAGGTATTGCTTGCCCAAATCTTGATCTAAGAGGCGAAGGTAGTCCAGGGACTATATTTGTAGCTCGTCGGGGTCAAGGCAGCTGGGCCTGCAACGTTGATAAAATTTCTGAAATCCAGCCTATTAGAGTCTCAAGTATCCTAGATCCCACTATGGCGAGAGTTCTCCGCTCTGTGGAGAGCGCTCACACTAACGAAGATCAGTTTGAGAGAGTGATCCATCAGCTCCAGGTCGAAGCACCTCCAGTGTTTATGGATAGCCAGGCCAAGTATGGCATGTTAGCGACCGGTAAAGCGGAAATTTTATTACGTTTGCTGCCCTCCAGTAGTCCTGACTACAGGGAAAAGATATGGGACCAAGCAGCAGGTGCGATAGTTTTAGAGGAAGCTGGTGGCCGGATAACAGACCTTTTTGGAAATAAACTGGATTTTTCGCAGGGGATCACGCTAGAACGGAATCGGGGAGTTTTGGCTTCTAACGGGTGTATGCACGAGACTGTTCTGGAGACTTTAAGGGAACAGGGATTCAAAAATTAAAAGGTTTCCGGGAATTTCTGGTTGTATTACTTGACCCCCTTCAAGTTTAGGGACTAGATTCCAGGAGCGACGTCCGAGCATTTAGGAATCATAATTTTCAGGTGGATTGCCTAGAGTCAGCTGAACTTTCTGAGCCTCCTGCTCTAGGAAAACTGAGAACTCAAGCCAGTGGCGACTGTAAAAACCATTGCCATCTTCTAGGGTCCTATACTTTTCCATTAAACGGTCGAATGCTTCGGCCTTCAGTTGTTGTGCTAACTGATCTTGTTCCGTCATGTCTGACGGAATATAATTCAGATCCTTACACCGGGGCAAATCATTGGTGCTTTTGCCGGAGTGAGTGTGAGTTTGGAGTGATTGAAGTTGATGGAGATCCAATCGATCCTTAAGGACGTAAGCCCAGTCCAGAAAAAGTTATCCGTTGAAGTAACGGCCGAGGTAGCGGCGAAAGAGTTTGCTCGTGTTCTTAGCGACTTCAAACGAAAAGCAGCACTGCCCGGATTTCGGCGCGGTCGAGCTCCGGTAAATTTGGTCAAGAATCGTTTTGCGAAAGATATCCGTGAGGAAGTGATCAGATTCTTGGTGCCGGAATCATACAAGCAGGCCATTGAAGACAAGGGCCTGGAGCCTATCCGTACTCCGCATGTCTCTGAGCTAGATTTTGCAGAAGGACAACCCCTCAAATATGTGGCTGAGTTCCAAATCGAACCCAGTTTTGAACTACCCGAATATCGTGGTCTTAAGGTGATTGTAGATAAGCCTAAGGATTTAGAGGAATTGTTAGAACAGAGGTTGAAGGTACTTCAGGAGAAAGGTACGAGCCTGGAATCGGTAGGGGATAGATCTGTTGACATGGATGATCTGGCCGTCATCAATTTGCACGGGCGATTTGTCTCGCCGGAAGGCTTGCCTTTGGTGGGATTAGATCCTATAGAGGAGGAGAATGTGCTCCTGGAGGTGGGTGGTGAAAATGTTCACAAATCCTTTAGCAAAGCACTCCTGAGCATGAGTCTCGGAGAGGAGAAGGTGTTCCAGGTGGCCTATGAGCAGGATTACCCCGATAAGAATATGGCTGGCCAGCGCGTCGAGTTTACGATTCAGCTAAATGATCTTAAACAAAAAAAGGTGCCCGAACTAGATGATGATTTCGCGAAGGATTTGGGGAAATGGGATAGCTTCCAAGAGCTCCAAGAAGAGCTTCGCGGTGAGATAGCTAGGGAGGCCGAGAGAGAAGCTGAGGCTGGCCGACGTAATGGTGTGGTGGAGAGACTAGTAAATCTGACACCATTTGAAGTGCCCACAGTTCTGGTCGATGAGGTTCTTGACGGTAAATTGCGAGATTTTGCTATGAGGGTGGCCTCACAGGGAGTTGATCCAGCCAAAGCTGGGATCGATTGGGCTAGCGTTCGGGAGGATTTCCAGGACGTGGCTGAAAAAGAGGTGCGAGCCCATTTTGTTTTGGAAGCTCTGGTAGCAAAGGAAGTTATTGATGTTGATGAGGGCGAGGTTGAAGCTGAAGTTAATCGACTTGCCTCTGAGGTTAAGAAACCTAGAGAAGAAGTAGAGAAGCATCTTAAAGAGCTCAAGGAGAGCATCAAGCGTCGGAAGGCTATTGACTTGCTTTTAGAGGACGCTAAATTCGAGGAGCGATAAACGTTTGGAACTTTGGGCCACTGTGATTAGAAGCAGTAGGCTTTCGGTTTGCGATTCAGAAAGGTGGCTGTGCTGATGACGCTGATACCTATGGTAGTTGAGCAGACTAGTCGGGGTGAAAGAGCCTTTGACATCTACTCACGTCTACTTAAAGACAACATCATTTTTTTAGGGACACCAGTCGATGATGCGGTGGCCAATCTTGTAACAGCACAGCTTCTATTCTTAGAGGCGGAGGACCCGGAACGGGACATATCTCTATACATCAACAGCCCCGGAGGGTCTATTACGGCCGGCCTTGCTGTTTACGACACCATGCAATTTGTGAAGAACGACGTTACGACTATTTGCCTGGGGCAGGCCTCGTCGATGGGGGCACTTCTCTTAACTGCCGGAACACGAGGCAAAAGATTTGCCCTGCCTAACAGTCGAATACTGATTCATCAGCCTGCTATGACCGGCTTGTCAGGGCAGGCAACGGAGATAGATATCCACGCTAAAGAAATACTGCGTATGCGGGAGATGACCAACGCAATCCTTGCCAAGCACACCGGCCAGAACCTGGATAAAATAGAAGCTGATGTTGAGCGGGATTACATTATGGGAGCTGTTCAAGCCAAGGATTATGGTATTATCGACTCGATCATCGAGAAGCACGCGTAGAGTTCCCAGCCTGCTTTTTCCGCTGCTTAAAAGGGTTGTCTGCCCTACTGTAGAGGCGGATTGGAGGGGGTCCGGGCAGACAAATCTAGGGGTGGTGTCGAGTGAATAAAGATAGCGAAGAGGTTCTGCGCTGTTCGTTCTGTAACAAGAGTCAGAACGACGTCAAAAAGCTTATTGCAGGTCCGTCCGTTTTCATCTGCGATGAGTGTGTTGATGTCTGTAATGAAATCATCTCTGATGACCTGAGTTCCGAGGATTTCCCTGGTGACGGGAAGCTTCCAAAGCCAGCTGAGATAAAGGAGTTCCTAGATGAGTATGTGATCGGCCAAGGGCTAGCGAAGAAGAAACTGGCGGTGGCAGTTTACAATCACTATAAGCGTCTCCGGCTGGGAGGGAAAAGACGTCAAGATGTACAGCTATCCAAAAGCAATGTCTTGCTCATCGGCCCAACTGGAACCGGTAAAACTCTCTTGGCTCAAACTTTGGCTCGTATGCTCTCGGTTCCTTTTGCAATCGTGGATGCCACTACTCTGACCGAAGCAGGATATGTCGGTGAGGATGTTGAGAATATCATCCTTAAGCTTCTGCAGGCAGCCGGAGGAGACCGTGACCGTTGTATGCAGGGTATCATCTACATCGATGAAATTGACAAGGTCTCTCGCAAGGATGAGAACCCGTCCATCACACGTGATGTGTCGGGTGAAGGAGTTCAGCAGGCACTTCTGAAAATCCTAGAGGGAACTGTTGCCAATGTTCCACCTCAAGGTGGCCGTAAGCATCCTCATCAAGAATTTGTACAAATAGACACAACCAATATTCTTTTTATCTGTGGAGGTGCTTTCGTGGGGCTTGATAAGGCTATTCGAAAGCGGCTTGGCCAGAGCACTTTAGGTTTCAACTCCGACCTATCCGAAGGCCGATGGAAAAAAGCCGATGAATCCGATGTATTGATGGAGGTACTCCCATCAGACCTTATAAAATACGGGTTGATTCCCGAATTTGTCGGGCGTTTGCCCGCTGTTGCAACGTTACATCATCTAGATGCCAAGGCTTTGGTCCAGATTCTTACCGAGCCGACTAATGCATTGGTAAAGCAATATGAACGTATGTTCGAGTTTGAGAATGTTGCCCTTCGGTTTACCGAAGGAGCGCTTGAGGCAATTGCTGAGCTGGCGATGAAAAGGAAAATTGGCGCTCGTGGCTTGCGCTTAATTACTGAAGATCTTATGTTGGATGTGATGTACGAACTGCCGAGTGCCCAGAATGTGAAAGAGTTCGTCGTTACCCGGGAGATGGTCGACAACAAGAAAGTGGTATTCAAGCTTCTTGAAAAGGCCGGTTAAGGTCTATTGGATTTCTCCTCTTCTTAATTTTTCTTATTCAATATCTCACCCCATCTCAGCCATCTGTGAGAGAATCTGAGCTGGTCGTGAGTGCAAGGTTAGAAACGGCTTTAGTTGTGAGATCGAAGATTACAAGATTGGTTATAGACTGATGGACGAGTTTGAAATCGCAGAGAGTCGGATTACTTGCCCCATGGTTCCTATCAGGGACGTGGTGGTTTTCCCCCACATGATGGTGCCCTTTGTTATTGGACGAGCTTCTTCCATATTGGCTCTCGAAAAGGCTTTGTTAGGTGACAAGAAGATCTACTTGGCAACTCAGATGGATGCCACGGAAGACGATCCCGCACCAGATCAGATTTACCAGATTGGTACAGTTGCGGCCATAGTCCAGAGCTTGAAGCTGCCAGATGGGAACATCAGAGTTTTGGTGGAGGGTCTCGAGCGAGCACGTAGTCTAAAAGTGGATAATCGAGAAGGATATTGCGTGGCAGAAGTAGAATATATGCCCGCGCTTTCCGTATCAGAAGCTAAGTTGAACGTTCTCGCAAAGCGTCTCAAAAATCTCTTCGAGCAATTCTCGAAGCTCAACGCAAACGTCAATTACGAATCTGTAATCCAAGCTGCTCAGGGAGCTGACAATGACAGATTAGCTGACAGCATTGCTGCGAGTCTTCCCATTGCAGTTGAGGAAAAGCAGTCACTTCTGGAGATGACAGACCCGATTGAATGTACAGAGCATGTTTGTGAATTAATTGAAATTGAGATCGAAAAAATCAAGATGGACAAGTCCATCCAGGGCCGTGTTCGTAAGCAAATGGAAAAAGCCCAACGCGAGTATTATCTGAACGAGAAAATTAAGGCGATTCAGAAGGAGCTCGGCCGTAGCGACAAAGATGAGATTGAAGAGCTGAAGGAAAAAATCGAAGCAGCGAAGTTGCCTGCTGATGCCAGGGAGAAGGCAGAAAACGAAATTCGGCGATTAGAACAAATGCCACCGATGAGTGCAGAGACAACTGTTAGCCGGACTTACCTAGACTGGCTTTTGGCTATACCTTGGAACAAGCGCAGTCGCGAGATTAAGGATATTAAAAAGGCCACTAGCATCCTTGACGCAGACCACTACGGCCTGAAAAAGGTGAAGGATAGGGTTTTGGAGTTTCTGGCAGTACGGGAGTTGGCCAAAAAGAAGAAGCAGGGTTCCATACTCTGTTTTGTTGGGCCTCCTGGAGTCGGTAAAACTTCTCTGGGCCGTTCTATAGCTAGAGCCACCGGCCGGAAGTTCGTACGTCTTTCCCTGGGTGGCGTACGCGATGAGGCTGAAATCCGTGGCCATCGAAGGACCTATATTGGAGCCCTTCCTGGGCAAATCGTACAAATGATGAAGCGGGCTGGTGCAAAAAACCCTGTCATGCTGTTAGATGAAATAGACAAAATGAGCGTGGATTTCCGAGGAGATCCTTCGGCGGCTCTTATGGAAGTTCTAGACCCGGAGCATAATGCTACTTTCGTAGACCATTATCTTGACACGGAGCTGGATCTTTCGCAGGTACTGTTTATTTGTACTGCTAATGTGCTCCACACTATCCCTCGGGCCTTGCAGGATCGGATGGAAGTTATTGAGATCTCTGGGTATACGGAGTACGAGAAGACCAAGATTGCAAAAAACTTTCTTATTCCAAAGCAGCGCGAGATAAAAGGGCTCCGCAAAGGCCAAGTCGAGTTCTTGGATGAAGCACTAGTCAAAATTGTGCAGGGCTATACGAGGGAATCGGGTGTGCGCAACCTTGAGCGTGAAATCGGTAGTGTCTTCCGTAAAATCGCAAGACAAGTCGTGGAGAAAACTAAGAAATCTCGCGGTAAGGCGAAATACGTGGTCGACAGTGATTTAGTACTTGAGTTGCTGGGGCCTAATAAGTTTCGTAGTCAAATGGCAGGCGAGAAAAATGAAATAGGGATCGCCACCGGTTTGGCATGGACGGAAGTGGGTGGAGAAGTTTTGTTTACCGAGTGCACCTCTATGGAGGGTAAAGGGGAACTTCTTCTCACGGGTAAGCTGGGAGAAGTAATGCAGGAATCTGCGAAAGCTGCACTTTCTTATGTACGTGCGCGGGCTGCTAGATACGGGTTGGATGTAGATTTTCACAAGAGCTTTGATATCCATATCCACGTCCCTGATGGAGCTATCCCCAAGGATGGGCCTTCGGCAGGCATAACCCTCGTAACAGCTTTAACCTCATGCCTGACTAGAATTCCGGTTAAGAGAGACATCGCTATGACTGGAGAAATCACCTTGCGAGGTCGTGTGATGCCTATAGGGGGCCTCAAGGAGAAAATCTTGGCAGCCCATCGGGCCGGTATTAAGACGGTTGTTGTCCCAGAGGAAAACCGTAAGGACATGAGAGACATTCCAGCATCTGTGCAAGAGGAATTAGAGATCGTTTTTGTTGAATGGGTAGATGATGTATTGGAATTGGCACTGGAAAAGTCTCCTGTATCCGGTAGCGGTGATGAAGATTATGTGGCCAATCAACCACCTCCCAAGATTGAAGGAGGTCGGCCAGGAGTACATCACTGAAATCATTAACCCTGAAGAAGGGAGAACAAATTGGTTTCTAACTGTTTTTCATTCACCCACTGTCAAGCCAGACTGAAGTAGATTTTCAAAAATGTTGAGAGGTTTTATCCTTTCAACCAGTTCTTTTTATCCATATTAAAGTGCAGTGCACATTCTTGAAGTCAGTGACTTCTGCCCCTGTGGTTGAGTACGACGCATCACCTTGTTTGCCGAAGATTACTTTTGCTGGTCGGTCGAATGTAGGGAAGTCGAGTCTTCTCAATAATCTAATAGGTAGAAAGAAGATGGCGAGGACAAGTTCTAGGCCGGGTCGAACACAGGCTATCAACCTTTTCAACATTGAAGATCGTTGGATTTTTGCAGATTTACCTGGTTATGGATTTGCCCGCGCACCCAAAAATGTCCGTCGAGAATGGAAGGAACTCATTGAGACATTTCTAGAATTAGACAGGTCGATCCGATTGGCTATTCTCATTCTTGACGCGAGACACGATCCGAGCCATTTAGATTTCCTAATGCATGATTACCTAAGGGCTTGCGCGATTCCGACACAGGTGGTCGCGACTAAGATCGATAAGCTTGGGTCCAGTCAGCGCCCTAGAGCGTTACAACAGATAAAAAAGAAGCTAAGTATCGAATCTCTTGTGGCCTATTCCTCGGTCTCTGGAGAAGGGAAAAAACAATTATGGAGAAATATCAATGAGGTCCAACTATGAGTGAGGTAGAGATCTCAGAGTCGCTGAATATCAAAGAGCTCAAGGATCTAAAGATTCAACCCTTGAACCAGATCGCAAAGGAATTAGGAATTGCTGGTGCGACTGGAATGCGCAAGCAAGAGCTGATTTTCCAAATCCTAAAGGCACAGACAGAGCGCAGCGGATTGATATTTTCAGAAGGCGTTTTGGAGACTCTGCCCGATGGGTTTGGTTTTCTGCGAGCCCCCGAGTACAACTATCTTCCTGGACCGGATGACATTTATGTGTCTCCATCCCAGATTCGGAAATTTGACCTGCACACTGGGGATACAGTTTCTGGTCAGGTGCGTCCCCCCAAGGAAGGTGAACGATATTTTGCTTTGATAAAAGTTGAGGCTCTCAACTTTGAACATCCCGATGTCGCGAGAGACAGAACCTTTTTCGAAAACTTGACACCTATTTACCCAGATAAAAGGCTCGATTTGGAGACTGACAAAGAAAATTTGAGTGGTCGTGTGATGGACCTACTGACTCCGATTGGGCAAGGGCAGCGTGGTCTTATCGTTTCTCCCCCTCGCGCAGGTAAAACGATGATATTACAGAGTCTTGCTAACTCCATTACAGCTAACCAACCGGACTGTGTCTTAATTGTCCTGCTTATAGACGAAAGGCCGGAAGAAGTGACGGATATGCAGAGGTCAGTTGTGGGAGAAGTAGTCAGCTCTACTTTTGATGAACCTGCGACTCGCCATGTTCAGGTTGCGGAGATGGTACTAGAGAAGGCGAAAAGATTGGTTGAGCACAAGAAAGATGTGGTGATTCTGCTTGATTCTATTACTCGTCTAGCTCGAGCCTACAACGCGATTGTCCCACCTTCGGGTAAGGTCCTGTCAGGTGGGGTCGACTCCAATGCATTGCAGCGTCCTAAAAGGTTTTTTGGTGCCGCTCGGAACATTGAAGAGGGGGGGAGCCTAACCATCATGGCGACAGCATTGGTCGATACAGGGAGTCGCATGGACGATGTTATTTTTGAGGAATTTAAAGGTACAGGCAACATGGAACTCCATCTAGACCGTAAACTGGTAGACAAGAGAGTTTTTCCTGCAATTGACATTAATCGCTCTGGCACACGTAAGGAAGATCTCTTACTTAGTAAAGAGGAATTGAACCGTGTTTGGGTGCTACGGAAGGTCTTAAACCCGCTGTCTGTAACAGAGTCTATGGAGCTATTGCTCGAAAAACTCAGTAAGGCGGAGAGCAACACAGATTTCCTAAATGCAATGTCCGGAGGCAACTAAAGGCGGGTGCGTTTTTTAGGCATACACGTTCCCAAATTGGATGTCTTCCCAATAATGTTGACATTTTTATTTCTGTTGTCTTTCTTGTGCAAGTTAGAGGAAGTGAGCCGGTGAGGGTACTGCTCATCGATAACTACGATAGCTTTAGCTACAACCTAGTCCAATATTTTAAAGAGTTGGGATGCGAGACTAAGGTTCTTAGAAACGATGATCCCGAGTTGGAGAAAATTGCGGCCTTGAGTCCAGACCGTATCGTGATCTCCCCAGGACCGGGAATGCCGGCTGAGGCAGGGGTCTGTTGTCATGTGGTTGAGGAATGGGCAGGCCAGATTCCCATCCTAGGAGTATGCCTGGGTCATCAAGTGATCGGAGAGGTATATGGAGCGACTGTAGGGCGAGCAAAGGAGTTGCGCCATGGCAAAACATCACTTATCTATCATCGTTCCGATACGATTTTCACGGGGTTACCTAATCCATTTACGGCAACCCGATATCATTCCTTAGTTGTTTATGAGCGAAGCTTCCCGGAGGACCTTTTGGTCAATGCGTGGACGCAAGACCGAGTAGTTATGGGGCTCCGGCATCAAAAGCTTCCAGTGTTCGGTGTGCAGTTCCACCCAGAATCTATTTTGACGACTTTAGGAAAGAAAATCCTAGAGAACTTCTTGTCTCTTGCTGATCTCAATCTCTCTAGTGGTCGTACTGCAGTGTTTCAAGAACCTAGAAAGCGCTAGCTCTAAAATCTAGGTAGGAATCAATGAATTTAAGGGCCTATAGCAGGGTTCTTCTTCGGCTTAGGAAGTCTCAACTCGGTAGTTGGGAGCTTCTTTGGTAACTGCGACATCATGGACATGGGATTCACGAAGGCCCAGGTTGGTGATGCGAATGAAACGTGTGTTGTTCTGTAATTCGGGAATTGTGTGTACTCCACAATAACCCATACCGGCTTGGATTCCTCCCAGCAGTGTGTGGATTAACGTCGAGAGACTGCCCTTGTAAGGAACTCTGCCCTCGATGCCTTCTGGGACCAGTTTTTCCTCGTTGCTGTTTTCCTGTCCGTAACGGTCGCGGCTACCCTCTGCCATAGCGCCAAGAGATCCCATACCTCGATACGATTTATAACTTCGGTTTTGGTAAAGTACCAGTTCTCCCGGCGATTCATCTGTTCCCGCGAAAAGATTCCCAATCATCACAGAACTCGCACCTGCAGCTAACGCCTTGCTGATGTCTCCGGAATACTTGATTCCACCATCTGCGATAACGGGCAAATTTAGTTCTCGTGTCACTTCAACAGCGTTCATAATGGCAGTAATTTGAGGCACTCCGGCTCCGCTGACAACGCGAGTCGTACAGATACTCCCAGGCCCCATTCCAATTTTGATAGCATCGGCGCCTGCGTCATGCAGTTCTTTAGCTGCTTCGCTACTGGCAATGTTGCCGGCTACCACATCTGCATTTTTAAGATTTTTTTTCAATGTGCGAACGGCATCAACGACTCGTGTCGTATGGCCATGAGCAGTGTCGATGGCAATTACGTCTACCCCTACGCTCTCCAATTCCAGGGCACGTTCATGAAAGTCGCCAGTAGCTCCTACTGCCGCTCCGACTCTCAGTCGTCCTAGGTTGTCTTTGCAGGCGTTAGGGTAAGCGATTGTTTTCATGATGTCCTTAACCGTGATCATGCCCCGCAGTTTGTAGTTTTTGTCTACAACCAAAAGCTTTTCGATTCGATGCTCATGAAGTTTGCGTTTTGCTTCTTCTAGATTGATACCCTCTTTTACCGTTACCAGATCACCGGTAGTCATCAGTTCTGCGACTTCCTGATCCATATTAGGTTCGAACCTAAGGTCACGATTAGTTACGATGCCAACTAGTTTTCCATCCTTCTCGACGATAGGCACCCCTGAAATTCGATGACGTTCCATAATCTCAAATACATCCCGGATCAGATGATCTGGGTGCATAGTGATAGGGTTAACGATCATGCCTGACTCAGATCTCTTGACCTTGTCGGCTTCTAGTCGTTGACCTTCGATGGAAAGATTTCGATGGATAAAACCGAGACCTCCTTCACGAGCGATAGCAACTGCCATAGAAGATTCAGTAACCGTATCCATGGCGGAGGAAACCAGAGGCACGTTCAGAGGGATGTTTCTAGAAAGAACGGTTGAAAGGTTTGTCTCACCCGGAACAACGTCGCTTCGCCCAGGCATGAGCAGGACATCATCGAAGGTGAGAGCGACCGGCATCTCCATTAACGGATTATAAGGAAGGTCCCAGGGGCTGTCAATTTGCTCCTGGCGGGCCTTTGCAGAGTGGAGTAGATAGTCTTGTGTGGCCCGAAAGATATATGAGATGACTTGTTAGTGTGGTTTCGGTGATAAAATAATCAAATCATGTTCAATTCCATCCTCACGAAAATCATGGGCAGTCAGAATGAACGGGAGCTCAAGAGGATAGACCCAATCGTTTCTCGGGTTAATGAATTGGAACATACAACCAAGTCTCTTTCAGATGTTGCTCTGCTAGCGAAGACTGATGAGTTCAGGAAAAGAGTGCAGGAGGGAGAGAATCTAGATGACTTACTGCCTGAAGCTTTTGCCGTAGTCAGGGAGGCTAGTTGGCGGACTATTGGTCTTCGTCACTACGATGTTCAACTCATTGGGGGGATTGTTCTCCATAACGGAAAAATCTCAGAAATGAAAACGGGAGAAGGGAAGACTCTGGTTTCCACACTTCCCGTCTATCTGAACGCCCTCGAAGGTAAAGGTGTGCATCTGATAACCGTGAATGATTATCTGGCGCGTCGTGATGCAGAGTGGATGGGTCCGATTTATAAATTTTTGGGACTAAGTGTTGGAGCGATCCAACACGACATGCCGGATGCAGAACGATCGGCCGCCTACCGTGCAGACGTGACATACGGTACCAACAATGAGTTCGGATTCGATTTTCTGCGCGACAACATGAAGTATTCTCGGGAAGACTGTGTCCAGCGAGGCCATCATTTCGCCATTGTTGACGAAGTGGACTCCATCCTAATCGACGAGGCTAGAACGCCCTTGATTATCAGTGGTCCTTCCGACGAGTCTACTGACAAATACTACAAAATTAATAAAATCATCCCGAAGCTCACCCGAGATCAGGATTATCAGGTCGATGAGAAGGCCCGATCTGTAGTGTTGCTCGAAGCTGGTATAGAAAAAGCCGAAAATGCCTTGGGTATTGGGAATCTTTACGATCCCAGGAATATGGAATTAGTTCACCACGTTCAACAAGGACTAAAAGCACACACCCTCTTCAAACGTGATGTCGACTATATGGTGAAAGAGTCACAAGTTGTAATAGTGGATGAGTTCACGGGCAGATTAATGCCTGGGCGACGCTATTCGGATGGCTTGCATCAGGCGCTAGAGGCAAAAGAAGGAGTTCGGATCGAACGAGAAAATCAGACTCTCGCTACAGTAACCTTTCAGAATTATTTTCGTATGTATAAAAAATTGTCTGGTATGACAGGAACTGCTGAAACTGAGGAGGCTGAATTCGGGAAGATATATGAACTAGATGTGATGGTAATCCCCACAAATACGCCTCTTATTAGGACCGAACATCAAGATGTTATCTACCGAACAGAACGAGAAAAATTCAATGCCATTGCTGACGAGATAGAGGAAATGAACAAGGCAGGCAGGCCTGTATTGGTGGGAACAACATCGATCGATAAATCTGAGCGTTTAGGACAGGCGCTAAAGCGCCGAGGGATCAAGCATGTAGTTCTGAATGCTAAGTACCACGAACGAGAAGCTGAGATTATTGCTTTCGCAGGGACAAAGAAGGCCGTAACCATTGCAACTAACATGGCGGGTCGAGGTACGGATATTATTCTGGGGGGTAACCCCGATTTTCAGGCCAAACTCAACTTAAGGTCTAGAGGTTTGCAGTGGGAAGAAAATCTGACTGAGTATAAAGTTGAGTACGATGGATTAAGGCCTTCCTGGGAGAAACTCCACAATGAAGTTGTGCAGCTCGGAGGGTTGCATATTCTGGGTACAGAGAGGCACGAGTCGAGACGTATAGATAACCAGCTAAGGGGTAGGGCTGGACGACAGGGAGATCCCGGTTCCAGCCGATTTTACCTTTCTCTGGAAGATGACCTTATGCGGATTTTCGTCTCGGAGAGAATTGCGGGGGTCATGCAATCTCTTGGTATGGAAGAAGGGATGCCCATCGAATCCAGGCTAATAAGTCGCCAGATTGAACGAGCACAGAAAGAGGTTGAAGGGCGAAACTTTGGAATTCGGAAGCACCTCTTGGAATACGATGATGTTATGAACAGCCAACGCCAAGAAATTTACCGATTTCGTAGGGAACTGTTGGAAGGAGAAGATCAACGCGAGTACATTCTTGGATTAGCTAGAGAAATCGCCGTTGAATTAATAGATACCCATGCCGCGAAAGATATGGATCCAAGGGACTGGGAATTGGAAGAGCTTCGGATCAATCTTCACCGTATTTTTGCCCAAGATTTACCTGGTAATGTTGATGAACTGAACCACAGCGAACTCAAGAATGAGCTTCTCGAGCGGTTGCAGGAGACCTATGAAAGCAAGGAAGCTGAGATCGATCGTTTGGGTTCTGGAATAGATACTATGCGTTGGTTTGAAAGGAATATTATGCTTCAAATCATCGATCAGCAGTGGAAGGATCACCTTCTGGCCTTGGATCATCTGCGCGAAGGAATCGGTCTTCGAGGATATGGGCAGAGAGACCCACTTGTAGAATATAAAAGAGAATCTTTTGAGCTATTCCAGGATCTTTGGGATCGATCGACTGAGGAAATTGTCAGGATGATCTTTCTACTAAATCCTGTCGCGGATGATTCCGATCTTCGGGATACGTCCCGTCCCGCTAGATCGCTAAGCTACTCTGGGTCAGCTTCCGCCTCTCTTCCTGCCTCTAATCCGTCGAAAGCTAAGCCAGGTGGTATTGTCTCCAATGTTCCGAAGGTGGGGCGCAATCAACCATGCCCATGCGGCTCGGGTAAAAAATATAAAAGATGCCACGCCATTAAAACATGAATCAGGTGGCTTCCTGAATTATGCAAGTAGAGTCTTAGCCGGGCCTTGGATCAACGATTAAGAATTTCTACAGCAATGCCCATACATTCCTTCTAGAAGGAGGAAGTTTTTCGTACCGAGTCGATTAACCAGCTAGGATTGTCAAACATGAGCGGGAGTATTTCTTCGGGCTTGAACTTTTTGGAGAGGTATGCCCAGGCTGGCCCCAGGTCTGGTCTTCGGGCATGAACCCTGTGTCCGTCGGATGCTATAACCGAGACAAGATTTTTTTTGAGAAGAGTATGGGCTGTTCGTCTGGTTTTTGACCAAAATTTTCCTATAAAACTGTTTCCGTTAACCTGGACGAGACCGCCTTTTTCGATAAATTTTTCGAGGATCATAGGGTTGCGCTGGACAAAATGGTAGCGTTCTGCGTGAGCTAATACGGGCTGATAACCCTTGTCTCGGATACGTCTTATGATCAGAGAAAAAGGAGTGTTTCCTGTATCGAGGGGGAACTCGACAAGCAGGAATTTACTGTCATTCAATGTCAGAATTCGGTTGTTTTCCAGTGCTTCAATGAATTCGATGTTGGCGTAATTCTCGGCGCCGAGCAGCATTTCTATTTCGTTCAAAGAGGAATGAGATGGTTGCATAGCGAGTTTTTCTAGCTGCTTTCTGGTTTGGGTGTAACGCTGACGAACGAGGTCGACATCATTAACCTGAAATGAGCTGTGGAACATATGCGGGGTAGCGACCATTCTCCTTGTCCCGGCCTGATGTGCCATGATCAGCATCTCTGAGGTCTCTTCTATTCTGCTTGGGCCGTCATCCAAGCCCGGTAGTAGGTGACAGTGCAAATCGGCAAACTGCATATTTTGTTCCTAATATTGAGTGCTAGATACTCGACTCCGATCATCACACTTTTCTTAGGCGATGAGTTGGGATTTTAATAAAGTCTTTCACCCAGCATGCCGTATTAAACCAACCAGGGCAATGGGATCCTACTTCCTGACAGTTCCTCTAAATCTTATGGGCTTCTTATCTGCACTGTATTTTTTATTATGATTTCGAGGGCCTGAGTTACATTGGAGTAGGAGCAACATTACTGGGATCGATTTTAGTAGACTATGAACTGATGAAACCCTCATAGATGAGAACTAACTTTAGCAGTCTTCAGATGGAAGATCTGGTAAAAACTCCAGAGAGGTTTGCACTCTACGCATGTATGATGCACATGGAGATTTTTGCAGTTCGCTTTTACAATGCGGTGATTGGATGAAATCCAAATTGAAACGATGAAAAACCACTCTCCGATACCTTTACTCGATCTTCAATTGCAATACGCTGCAATCAGGGAAGAGGTAGATGCCGCCGTGGCCCGTATCTTTGAAGCACAGCAATTTATTCTGGGGACAGAGGTAGCCCACCTGGAGTCTGAAATAGCCGCGTATTGCAATTGTGAGGCAGGTATAGGTGTTTCCTCAGGAACAGATGCTCTTCTGTTGTCCATGATGGCGATTGGGATTCAGCCAGGAGACGAGATCATAACCACCCCCTATTCCTTTTTCTCTACTGTGGGCTCTATCTGGAGAATGGGGGCACGCCCAGTTTTTGTCGACATAAACCCAGAGACTTTCAACATGTCGACGGAAGCACTCCAGGAGGTCCTAACAGACAGGACTCGGGCGATCTTACCTGTTCATCTCTATGGGCAGATGGCAGACATGGATCCCATTATGAGTTTTGCCGAAAAAAATGATCTGGTAGTGATCGAGGATGCAGCACAGGCTCTTGGAGCAGAGTACAAAGGACGTCGTGCTGGTTCCATTGGTCATTTGGGTTGCTTCAGTTTTTTCCCCTCCAAGAATCTTGGTGGGGCAGGAGACGGTGGAATGGTGGTAACTAATAGGCTTGAACTGGCCGATCGAGTGCGGCTACTCCGAAACCATGGCCAGAACCCTAAATACTACAATCCAGCTGTCGGTGGTAATTTCCGCCTGGATGCATTGCAGGCTGCAATCTTGAATGTGAAGCTCAAGTATCTTCCTGAATGGATAGAGGCGCGTCGTAGGAATGCGGGGATGTATGCGGACATTTTTGGTGCAGCCGGAAATGGCAGATCTGAGGGTCTTCGAGGAAAGTTAGGGCTGGCCGAAAAAAGCCCAAATCCCCAGATGACAGATGTAAAGCTTCCTTCCGAGTCAAATGTTTGTCGTCACGTATATAATCAGTTTGTCATCAGAGTAATTGCTCGCGGTGATGGACCAAGTACGCACGGTCTAGAGGTCGATTCCGTTGCGGTCCCGCGATTTACTGACCCTTCTCACGGTCGTAACGCATCCAGTCCTCGCAACGCCTTAGTGATGCATTTGAAGGAGCTGGGAATTGGTTGCGAGATTTACTACCCTATCCCACTTCATCTACAGGAATGCTTCCGTTCGCTGGGTTATAAGCTTGGGGATTTCCCCAATGCGGAAACTGCTGCAGATCAGACCATTGCCTTACCTATCTATCCTGAGCTGGAAGGTGAGCAATTAAAGCGGGTCGTTTCGGCAGTCAGAGATTGGAGTGCTGAAGCCTGGTAAATCGTAAATATGGAGATAAAGTTCTGGATATCCAGCCATAGGCAAGGAGCTTTTACGTGATTCCATCAGGAATGGCTAGTCCTGGATCCGTCTGCATCTTGTCGTTGACAGTCCTTTGAGGTTTTGGATCAGGCGCTAAATTGGTACAATCCGTTCCTTCCTTAAATGCCGATACTCTGCGAGTACTCTGAGTCTATTGGCAAAATATCGATAGCAAACGGGTGTATTTAGCCCAACGTTGTTTCGGAGGAAAGTGGGGAAAATGAGTTCGACTAAGATGGTACATTTGATTGAACCTTATGGAGGGAGTCTTGTCGACCTTATCCCAACCGATGAGAAATCTGCGGAGTTACATCGACGTGCTGGGGATCTCCCTTCGATCCAGATTAGCGCTCGGGCTGTTTGCGATCTGGAGTTAATTGCTAACGGTGCTTTCTCACCGCTCGAGGGCTTTATGGGCCAGAAAGACTATGAAAGCGTCGTCAATGATATGAGGCTCGACGACGGGACTCTTTTCCCGATACCAGTGACACTTCCGGTTACGCTGCCCCCAGGCGTAAGCCTTGGGCAGGCAATTGCGTTGAGAAATTCCAAAAATAATGTTTTGGCAATTATGCATTTGGAAGAAATATTTGAATGGGATCTTGATCAATTGGCCCGAAAGGTTTTGAGAACAACTGATCTGCGCCACCCTCTTGTTGCCGAAATGCATCACTGGGGCAGATTCAATATCTCAGGACGTCTGGAGATTCTTTGGGCCCCCCGCCACTTTGATTTTCAGAGTCTGCGACTCTCACCGTCTGAAGTACGAGAAGAGCTGGAGCAGACCGATAAAAAAAATGTAGTGGCATTTCAAACACGGAATCCGCTACACCGGGTGCATGAGGAATTAACCAAGCGTGCTATTAGGGAGACCAATAGCGTCCTGCTGTTGCACCCAGTCGTGGGGCTTACAAAGCCAGGCGATGTTGACCATTTCACTCGCGTTAGAACTTATAAGGTGCTATCTCAACGTTACTATAAGCCCTCCGAGATAGTGCTAGCTCTTTTGCCCCTAGCGATGCGTATGGCAGGGCCTCGTGAGGCACTCTGGCATGCCATAATTAGGCGTAATTACGGAGCGAATCATTTGATCGTAGGACGTGATCATGCTAGCCCAGGCAAGGACTCATCAGGCCAGCCTTATTATGGCCCGTATGAGGCTCAAGAGCTTGTCCAGCAGCACTTTGATGAAACTAAAGTTGCCGCGGTGCCTTTCAAGGAGCTGGTCTACCTGTCGGAAGAAAAGCGCTATGAAGAAAGCTCTCATATAGGAAGTTCAACAAAGACTCTTTCTATATCTGGCACCCAGGTGAGAGAGGAATATCTAAATCGAGGACGAACACTCCCTTCGTGGTTTACAAGGCCTGAGGTGGCTGAGATTTTGCGGGAGAGTTTTCCGGCTAAGCATCAAACTGGAGTCTGTGTGTGGTTTACGGGACTAAGTGGTTCTGGAAAGTCCACCACTGCAGAAGTATTGACTACTCTTTTGCTGGAGCATGGACGGCAAGTGACTTTGTTGGATGGTGATGTCGTTCGTACCCATCTATCGAAAGGTCTTGGTTTCTCCGCCGAAGACCGCGACACGAACATTCGACGCATCGGATTTGTGGCTGCTGAGCTGGTCCGCCATGGTGGGACGGTTGTCTGTGCTGCTGTCAGCCCCTATCGTGCTGCTCGCAATGACGTGCGCCGGATGGTGGGAGATGGGTTCATCGAAATCTTTGTAGATACACCCTTGGATGTCTGTGAAAATCGTGATGTCAAGGGAATGTATGCTAAGGCTCGCAGGGGAGAAATTCAGGGTTTTACCGGGATTGATGACCCTTACGAAGAACCCGAAAATCCGGAGATCAGACTTGAAACCACCAAGGCCAGCCTGGAGGAAAATGCCCGCAACATCGTACAGTATCTAGTAGATCAGGGTTATTTGCTGGCCTCTGATACATTGGAGGCTTGAGAATATAGGCTTGTATGTGTAAGACAGCCCTCATCACTGGTATTACTGGGCAGGATGGGTCTTATCTTGCTGAGTTCCTACTGAATAAGGGGTACCGTGTTTGCGGGATGACCCGGCAATCGGGCAGTCAGAACCTAGCCCGCATCGAACATCTTCTCGGTGCTATTGAAATCCGGCAGGCGGATCTTATGGATCAGCTGTCCCTGGTCAGCCTAGTTGATTCTACTCAACCAGATGAGATCTATAACCTAGCAGCGCAATCCTTTGTTCCCACTTCTTGGCAACAGCCCGTTCTTACCGCTGAATTGACGGGCCTTGGGGTGACTCGTCTCCTGGAAGCCATTCGTCTGGTTAATCCTCGAATCCGCTATTATCAAGCCTCCAGTAGTGAGATGTTTGGTAAAGTTCAGGAGACTCCTCAGACCGAAGAGACACCGTTTCGTCCGCAGAGTCCCTATGGAGTTGCCAAAACCTATGGTCACTACATCACGGTTAATTATAGAGAGAGTTTCAATATTTTTGCTTGCTCGGGAATCCTCTTTAACCACGAGTCACCTCGCCGTGGGGCTGAGTTTCTATCTCGTAAAGTGACAAAAGGGGCCTCGCTTATCAAATTAGGCCTGGAAGACAAGCTGGAGTTGGGTAATTTAGAGGCAGCTCGTGACTGGGGTTTCGCTGGCGATTATGTGGAAGCGATGTGGCTGATGATGCAATTGGACGAGCCGAGTGATTTCGTGATTGGTACGGGTAAGTCCCATAAGGTTAAAGACTTGGTTGAGGCTTCGTTCTCCAGAGTTAATCTTGATTGGAAGGACTTTGTGGTGGTGGACGAACATCTATTCCGGCCGGCTGAAGTCGATCGTCTCATAGCTAATCCTGCAAAGGCCAAATCTGTGTTGGGCTGGGAGCCTAAGACTGATTTCAGGTCGCTGATAAATCTTATGGTGGATGCTGATCTCGACTTGGCCAAACGTGAACAAAGGTTGTAGTAATGAAAAACGACAGGGATTTCGATAATCTAAGACGCAAGCTTGTAGATAATATTGAGACGCGTGAGGCGCGCATATGCGTGGTGGGATTAGGCTACGTGGGATTGCCGCTGGCAATCAGTTTTGGAGAAGCGAATTTCCGGGTTATAGGGATTGATGTCGACGGTCAAGTTGTTAAAAGATTGAACCGCGGAGTTTCTCACGTTACTGATATTTCTTCGAAAAGACTGAAAGCATTACCAAAGGGGGCGCTTCGATTTTCCAAGGAGTTCTCGGAGGTTAAAAATTGCGATGTTGTGATCGTATGCGTTCCTACTCCCTTGGGAAAAACCCGCGACCCCGACCTGAGTTTCGTTGTTAATGCCACCCAGGCTATCAGTCAACATCTTTGTCCTGGGATGCTCGTTTTACTGGAATCAACTACCTACCCGGGCACCACTGAGGAGATTGTAAGGCCGCTTTTAGAGGAAGCTAATTTAAAAACTGGGGAAGACTTTTTCCTGGCCTTTTCACCCGAGAGAATCGACCCGGGGCGTCAGGACTTCACACTAGCGAACACTCCTAAAGTCGTGGGTGGTGTGACGCCAGAGTGTACGGAGGCCGCAGTGCACTTGTACAAACAGATTGTGGAGCGAGTGGTTCCGGTAACTTCAACAGGAGCTGCCGAAATGGTCAAGCTACTCGAAAATACTTACCGAGCAGTGAATATTGCATTGGTCAATGAGGTCGCAATTATGTGTGATCGTTTGGAGCTAGATGTTTGGGAAGTTGTCGAGGCAGCGGCGACAAAGCCATTTGGATTTATGCCTTTTACTCCAGGCCCAGGAGTTGGTGGTCACTGCATTCCTTTGGATCCTCACTACCTATCTTGGAAACTGAAAACCCTTGACTACAAAGCACGTTTTATCGAATTGGCAGGTGAGATTAATGCTGCCATGCCAGCATACTGGGTGAGGAAGGTTCAAGACTCACTTAATAGTGCGGAAAAGTCTGTGAAGGGTAGCAATATTGTCATAGTGGGAGTTGCATACAAAAAGGATGTTGATGATGTTAGAGAGTCTCCCGCATTGGACATTATCGCATTACTGCAGAAGAGGGGAGCTGAGGTTTCATACGTGGATCCTTATGTTCCTAGTATCCGCGCTGATGGTATTGAAATGAAAAGGAAGGAAAATGTGAAGGAGGCTCTCAGGTCGGCTGATTGTGCCGTCATTGTGACGAATCATACTGACTTCGATTGGGAGATGATAGCGAGTGAATCCAAGATAATAGTTGATACTAGAGATGTGGTGCGCCATGTCAGGTAGAAACAGAGCCACCTACTTCGTCACTGGAGCGGCTGGATTCATCGGTTCCAATGTCTCCCGGATATTACTCGAGCAAGGGCATCGCGTCTTCGGTATTGACAACCTGAATGACGCCTATGATGTACGTCTTAAGCGGTGGCGACTCAAGCAGTTACGGGTAAAAGAAGATTTCGATTTTGAATCTGTGGATATACTGGACAGACCGGCCCTGGATCAACTATTGGGATCCGTGAGGCCCGTGGCTATAATTAACTTAGCTGCTCGTGCTGGTGTTCGGCAATCTGTTCAAGACCCTTGGATTTATATAGAAACAAACGTCACGGGGACACTCAATCTTCTTGATCTATGTATCAAACACGGGATCAAAAAATTTATCCAGGCTTCCACATCGAGCCTCTACGGTGTTCAGGATCAACCTTTCAACGAAGCTCTGTCTACGGGGCGTCCGCTTTCTCCTTATGCTGCGTCAAAAAAGGCTTCGGAGGCCCTTTGTCACAGTTACCATCATCTTCATGGGTTAGATATCTCAGTATTAAGATACTTTACAGTTTATGGTCCTGCTGGTCGTCCGGATATGAGCCTCATGCGTTTCACGAAATGGATTTTTGAAAATGAACCTGTGAGAATTTTCGGAGATGGCAAGCAATCTCGGGATTTCACTTTTGTGGATGACATAGCGCGCGGGACGATTCTAGCCCTAAAACCTCTTGGTTTTGAGATTATTAATCTCGGATCGGACCATCCTGTTAAGCTCCTAGACACGATCCAGATATTGGAAAGAAGGATTGGGGAGAAGGCTTTGATCAAATTCGAAGATCCTCAACCGGCCGATGTGCAAACGACATGGGCGGACATATCCAAGGCGAAAAATCTTCTAGATTGGCAACCAATGATGTCTGTGGAGTCTGGGCTAAAGCAGCTCGTTGACTGGTACCGTAAAAATCGGGATTGGGCCTGCGATCTTAAGCTTTAGTTTCCCTCAGAGGGGATTTGGTAGGGACTGCTGTTGAGAGTCCGATTGAGATACCATCGCCACTAGCTGGAGGAGATGAGTGTGTGTCTTCTATTGATTTGTGGGTGTTCCTTGACCAATCTCCACGATGGGTCAGGCCGAAAGTTTTTATCTGTTTGAGGGGCTCAATCTCATGAGTTGGAAGACAGCACTTAAGATCTCTATTACAGTTATCCTTCTCGGTTCGTTGGCTTACCACTTAGATCTGGGGGAATTATTAGAAGCAGTCACTTCTGTGAAGTTAAAGTTTCTACTATTGGCAGGTGTCACACAATTCATTTTGCTCTTGGTTGCAGTACTCCGTTGGCGTATTCTCCTTCGATTTTTTTCTATGGGGCAACCTTACAGGAGGCTGCTAAAAATCACTTTTGTCGGTAGCTTTTTCAGTCTTTTCCTCCCTTCATCGATAGGTGGGGACTTTTTTCGAGCTTACTATGTATCCAAAGCAACCCGCGCTAGTCTGTCGCAATCTCTAGTAACTACCTTCCTGGATCGTGGGGCTGGCCTTTTCTCACTTCTTTTGATTGGGTTGGTCGCTGCCCTGTATAATCCATTCCAACTAGGGCAGGTGGAATTGCTTTACGCCTTCATTGCCCTGCTTAGTGTTTTTCTCCTAGCTAACCTAGCCTTGTTCCACAACCGGACTCACCGCATCTTAGGGCATATTTTGGACCGGCTGGGAATGATTGAATCTAAAGATCGCCTCAGATTGATCTTTGCTGGGCTAGAGGCCTTATATGGGAGTGCGGGGGCCATCGCCAGAGTGGTAGGTCTATCGTTGATTATCCAAGGTCTTTCAGTTGTTATAGTGTGGCTTTTAGCTCAAGGACTTGGGATTACAGCATCATTCAATCCATATCTCGTATTCGTCCCTCTTATCAATCTAAGCATAATGGTTCCTTTGACTATTAATGGTTTTGGGCTGCGGGAGTATTTGTACACTATTTTTTTCAGTGAGTTGGGGGTTATCCCAGAGACCGCAGTTGCTCTAGGACTACTATCTGCTTTTGTCCTCGTGCTGGTTTCTCTGCCAGGTGGAATAATATATTCCTTGTCTAAAACAGATTTCGTCAGCAAAGATGGGCTATAGGCAGGGGCGCTTCGTGATAGCAAAGGCCTGAGCCTTAGTCTATTTCAGAATGTACACCAGATCAGTCCTGTTAGTCTGGTTTGTCCTGCAACACAGACAAATGTTCACGGAATGCAAGGCGGGTTCGAATGAATTCTTTGTGAGAGATCCCTAGTTCTCTAGAAATTTTCCTGATCTCATTGTCCTCTGTCAGAGAAATAATATCGTCCGAGGCCGAAACGGCGAAAAGACATTTGAGGAGGCCTAGTCTCTCCGATAATTGAGTTATTCTCTTGAATTCTCGACCCACCAAGTAATTTTCAGTGCCGCCAAAAAGCAAGTTCTGAGCCTTGGCTATTTGCACTACAATGGTAGCTTCTTCTGGAGATAGTGCGCCGTGATTAACAACGATTTGCTCCATTGCAGTTGTTTCTTCAGTAGTGATTTTCAAATCGGCGTGAGCGACACGACCTAAAAGATAAGCGAAAGCAGCGACCTTGCATGCCTGCTCTGGGGGGAGTTTTACTAGTTTTTTGGTGATCTCTTGAATCGAGTCACTTGCAATTTCAGAGTGGGTTGTTTCCGGTTCGGAGATACCAAATAGATCGCGAATCAATTGCATTTTTACACCTTATACCACGAATTGAATGTGAGTTATCTTTTGCGCTGGGTGATTGTTTTTTTCAACCCGCACTATGGGGCAAGTGGCTTCTCTTCCCTCCCCTCCAGAAACTCTTTACAGAAGAAACACGTCCGGGTAGTGGGACTTTAGGTTCTTAGAAGTATAATGTTCTGATATGGCTCAAGTAGGTTTTGTCAGTCTGGGGTGCCCTAAGAATCTTGTCGATAGCGAGGTGATGCTAGGGTTGTTGAAAAGAGCGGGCCACGAGTTGACCCCACACCAGGAAGAGGCAGAGATTTTAATCGTCAATACTTGCGGGTTTATCCAATCAGCAAAACAGGAGTCGATTGACACTATTCTAGAAATGGCACGTGAAAAGACCACCGGGCGATGTCAGCGATTGATCGTCGCAGGATGTCTTGTGGAGCGATATCGTAAGGAAATCCAGAAGTCGATTCCCGAGGTAGATGCTGTCATCGGAACTAATGAGATCCCTAAGATCCTAGAATTGTGTCAAGATTTGAGTGGGCCTGTTACCCAGCCGACACCTATTTTTGAAGATCGAGAGCTCTTCCTTTACGATCACAACAACCCGCGTGAGTTGACGACACCTGGGCACACTGCCTATATCAAAATTGCCGAAGGGTGTGACCATCCCTGTACCTTTTGTGTGATTCCCCAGATGCGGGGAAGTTTTCGAAGCCGCCCTTTTGATTCAGTTGTCGAAGAGGCTGAGCGGCTGACGCGACTTGGTGTGCGAGAACTCAATCTAGTGGGTCAGGACACCACTATGTATGGATGGGACATGGGCAATAAGAATGGATTGGCGGAGTTGCTCGCAAGGTTAAATGAAATTACAGGACTAGAATGGGTGAGGTTTTTGTACGCATACCCAAACAATATCTCGGTCGACTTGCTGGACACTATCCATCAGTGTCCAAAGGTTTGCAGCTACATTGATCTGCCTCTGCAACATGCATCAAGGTTAGTTCTTAAAGGAATGAAACGCGGAGGAAATCGGGGCTCATTAACCAGGCTTGTGGCTCGCATCCGGGAAAGAATCCCCAATGCTGCTTTGAGGACGACAATGATTGTTGGATTTCCAGGAGAGACTGATGATGATTTCGACCAACTCATGGAGTTTGCGGAAGAAGTTAGGTTTGATCGACTAGGTGCATTTGTCTTTTCAGATGAAGAGCACGCTGGGTCCCATCTTCTGCCTGGGAAAATTCCCGATGAGATCAAATTAGAACGACGGGATAGACTTATGAATCTCCAGTCCAAGATCTCTCATGAATTGAATACACGAATGATAGGCAAGCAAATACCAGTCATGCTAGAGGGGGTTTCTAAGGAAAGTGACTTCTTGTGGCAAGGTCGGACTCAAGGACAGGCTCCCGATATTGACGGAGTAGTCTATTTGGTAGACGGTGTTGGTCGAGACATGGAACCGGGAGAGATACACAATGTTAGGATCGACAAGGCTCACCCCTATGATTTGGT
>Ga0310344_10000439_pt1 | contig 32833 bp, 34 predicted proteins | sample HC15DNA20200_MG_FD_203801 | JGI IMG/M metagenome (GOLD analysis project Ga0310344, IMG submission 203801) | Marine microbial communities from station ALOHA, North Pacific Subtropical Gyre - HC15-DNA-20-200_MG | ecosystem: Environmental > Aquatic > Marine > Oceanic | place: Pacific Ocean: North...
AGTCACGAATGCTCTGTATTTCTTATAGCGACGACTCAACAAAGAGTCGCACATCTTTGATTGTAATGACCTAAATACCTGTGCGTTTCCACAAGAGTACAGTCTGCTTCTTATCCGACCACGATGACCGCACCTTGATCCCACATTCTTTACTCGCTTCGGCAAGTAAACGTTTCACCGCTGACGGTCGATCTCCGCGATCGAGGCTTATCCGTCCTGCTTCACTACCTTCAATTGCCTCGCGAAATGCACGACGTAATTCGGCCGTAACACGACCTCTTCCTACTTGGACATCTTCCGGTTTCATGGCCTCAAATTTTGGCATCAATCCCTCATTTCGATTCGTAATGGTAAAACTGTATTAATGACGATAAATCGGACCGCTTAATCCTTATGATTCCGGAATAGGAATATCAACTCACAATATCCATATCCAGCTATAAACTCTGCAACATGTTCATCTGGAACAGATTCAATCACATACTACGCCAAATGTCCTCAATAACATCTATATTAAATAACAAAGATAGCTACTGATATCTCTCCTGCGGAATATCTACGTATGCTCTAGACTCCCAATCCAGGTTCACCTGCCTGCGTTAATGACGTGTTGATCATTCCATAGTGATCGTGTCCGTGATTGATTATCACTTGTCCGATAATCTCATATCGTGCGAGGTTTCCATTCGGTTTGATATCAATCCGCTCTTCCATAAATTCATTGCTATAGCCCTCGATCATTGGAACGATTGCCACCGCTACATCCCGCGAATACTGCGCCAAGAGTGCGCCAGATGGGAATCGGAGTGCATACGCTTCTTCGGGCGACATACCAGTACCCTGATCAGCTTTAGGTAGATCCCATGCATCATTCAGACCTTGCTGGATCCAAACTGGCATCTCACGGGCAAAAGCAAAGTGGATAAGGTTGTCTGCAGTGCGTGCTATATGCCACGCGTCGAAACCAATCGAGTTACAGGGGCCTTCAGGTCTGAAATGGATTATCTCTTCGGTTAAATTCTCAACTGCCTGAGCTGTTGATTCGAGTAATTCATTCACATAATGAGCTTGGTAGTTCTGCAGCCTTAGCATGTCTGACATGACGCCTCCAAATTGTTCCAACCGTATGTTCTTCTAGCCAACCAGCCGATGAATCGATTTGCCCCACTCTGCCCGATCTTCAGTGTGAACGGAAACTTGATGAAGGTCGACGCCAAGTTCAGCCTGCATCTCGATCTTTTCAATACAAGCCTCGAGTGGCCCAATGAAATCGAAATGATCTTCAAGCCCTTTTGGTAAGGCAGCTATTCCAGCCTCTGCTCCATTCGAATTCCAATCTCGACGAATTAACGCGGCTTCGTCAGCGAAGCCATGACGGACAAACTGCCGGTAGTAAAAGTCTCCATTCCGTGCGACAAAAAATGCTAGCTGCTGCCGCCGATTTTCACGTACCTTTTCAGCTTTCGCAGCATCGTTTACCACTGTGATCATACTTGGTGCTCGTACATCTACGGTCATCGGATCGCGTCCTGCATCCGCAGACCAAGCTCGCATCTCTGTTATAGCTGCTCCCAACCGCTCGAATGGAATCCAAGCTGGCAACCAACCATCTGCTTGTTCAGCGGTCAATCGAACGCTATTCGGATGTAAGGTTGCAAGATAAATCGGTAGTTCAGATTGCACTGGATCAATACCCATTACTATCGCTCGATCGATGTCATACCAAGCGCCATGGTATGTGATCCGCTCATGTCTCCAGAATGCTTGTAGCAGCTTAACCGTCTCAGACAATCGCTGAATCGCGGGTTGGTAAGTTAAGCCGTGAAATCGCTCGATCACGCCGGTGCCACTCGTTCCTAGCCCAGCCACAATCCGACCGTTCGAGAGTTGATCCAACGTGGCGTAGTGCTGTGCTAATGCTCCAGCGGTTCGTGAGTACACGTTCACCACAGCCGTTCCAAGACGCACGTTCGATGTCTCAACCGCAAGTAGCGTCATGCCACTGAACGCGTCGTGCCCAAACCCCTCATTGATCCAGAGGGTGTCAACGCCAGTATCATCAGCAATCCGCCCACGGACGAGCAGTTCCTCTCGCATTCTAGGATCCCACGGAAGGCTGACAGAAATTCGTCTCACGGTACCTCTCAAGCAGCCAATGTAATCGATACAACCAAGTAAACGGTGCTTACCAATTTGAAAAAGTATCACCGCTTTTATCGTTTTAACGATCGAATACAACCGCAGATGGACGATACATCAGACACAACTAGCGATGGCCGATATAGTCACCTAGCAGATTCAGCCCGTGTAAGCTTCGTCAACTATGACGGTAGTCAGGATATTCCATCAACAAAGTAGGAGGATCGACGATGCGTAAACTTTCGATCGGTTTGAACTGGGCCGGCAATTTCGACATAGACAGCCTCGTCGAATCAGCTAAGGTTGCCGATGATTCTGGAGTTCACGCTCTTAACATCGCTGAAGCCTGGGGGCCTGACTCACTCTCTCTGTTAGCAGTGATGGCACGAGAAACAAATAACATCCAGCTCGGTGCGAGTATCATAAATAACTTCTCCCGGACTCCCGGGGCGATCGCTCAGCACTTTGCCACACTCGACCACATCTCTAATGGGCGAATGATCATCGGGCTCGGCTCATCTGGTCCACAAGTGATCGAGCATTTCCACGGTGTCAAGTTCCGGAAGCCACTGACACGCATGCGAGAGTACGTTGACATTATTAACATGCTGATGAGCGGTGAGAAACTCAACTACGACGGTGATATCTTCCAGTTAAGTCGTGGCTTTACACTCCGTTTTGACCCTCTACGTGACCATATCCCCATTCACATAGCTTCGCTCACTCCAAAATCACTGAAGCAGACTGGTGAAATCGCAGACGGATGGCTTCCAATCCATTTACCGAAAGAACAATGGAAAAATCAGACTGATGCCATGAAACAATACATCGAGAATGCTGGGCGTGATCGTGCCAACTTTGTGATTCGCAACCCTACGAGCATCCGTGTGACTAAAGACGTCGAAAGTGCTCGCCAACAAACAGCTACCAACACTGCGTTCTACATTGCGCGGATGGGTGACTTCTACTATGAGCACTTCATCCGGATGGGTTACGCTGACGAGGCTAATGCCGTTCGCAGAGGTTGGGAGGAAGGTGGTGCAGCAGGTGGCGCTGCCGCACTTCCGGAAGATCTCGTAAATCAGCTAGGCACCGCGGGTCCTGTTGAAGAATGCATCGAGGCAATGGAGGAAGCTTCAGACGCCGGATTTGATTGGCATTCCGTAACGATCGACGAGCAAGATCCGAAAAAACGAGCTCAAATTTACAAAGAACTTGTGGGTTGAAAATTAACTCGCAATAGAGAAAGGTTCCGGAATTGCGACAGATGAAAACACGAACCTTATCGATATATACATGCATTATTGGTGCACTGTTATTTCTCGCTATCGCTTGTAGTAGTGACAACAAGTTCACAGATGCGGGTTCAGTTGTTGAAACTCTCAACCAACATCAACACACCGTCACAGATTGTGAAGACGAATTAGCTTTTGTCATGCTTGAAGCAGATTCTGGGAAAACATGCACAGTGTCGATAGATGGCATCGAGTCTTCACTTGTCGATTTTTATACCTTCGATGGCAACGCGGAGGATGCCTGTGACGACAATATGTTTTGCTCCTTCCTTGTTGCAGGCGAGAGCATTATCTATGAGAGCAATCTACTGGTCGTGATCTATAACCCAGAATCGGGGAAATGGTTAACGAGAAGTATTACAGAGGACTTAGAGGATTACGAAAAATAGCTAATCAGCTATAAGGTGACTGGAGTGACTGACTGAAGGACCAGCAACAAGCATGCGATCCACTCCTAGTGGCATGCTCAGGAAGATGGAGATAATGATGCGCACCAGATCAGCGATCTTTCGCGGAGCAAAACAGCCGATCAGCGTGGAAGAGACTATTCTCCAAGACCCACAGGCCGGCGAAGTACTCGTCCGCGTCGCAGCCACAGGTGCCTGTCATTCTGACTACCACGCGGTTGACGGGCGCAACGAAGCACCGATGATCCCACTGGTAATGGGGCATGAGGGAGCGGGAGTCGTCGAAGGTATCGGGGCCGGTGTCACAGATTTTGCCGAAGGTGATCATATTGTTTTTGCCATCCGACCAATGTGCGGCAAATGCAAGTATTGCAGTACAAATCGACCTAATCTCTGTAATGGAATAGGGAATGAACCTGGGCGTATGCGTGACGGTTCCACACGCTTCACGACACCGGAAGGCGAAACCCTCTACCACGGGCTTGCAACATTCTCGGAGCGCACTGTCGTTCCTGAATGGAGTCTCGTTAAGGTCCCCAACGATGTTCCAATCGAACGCCTAGCTTCGATTGGATGTGCAGTAGTCACTGGAGTTGGTGCAGTCGTTAACACCGCACAGGTCACTGAGGGGGCAACCGTCGCAGTTTGGGGTTGTGGAGGGGTCGGACTGAATGTCATTCAAGGTGCGGTTATCGCCGGTGCTTCGCGGATCATCGCTGTCGATGTTGACGATAAGAAGTTCAGTTTCGCATCGGATTTTGGAGCCACTGACACGATCGACGCGTCAAAACTCAATGCGGTAGAAGAGATTATCACGATGACCAATGGCGGTACTGATTACACCTTCGAAGTTATTGGGAACCCGCAAACTACCCGAGCCGCATTCGAAGCGACCTGTCCAGGTGGAACAGCATGCATGGTCGGTGTCCCACCTGAAGGTGGTGAAGTAACGATACCAATGCGTCCGCTATTCCTCGACCGAAGGTTAATCGGAACCTCAGCAGGAACTGGCCGCCCACGTGTCGATTTCCCTTGGTTCATCGAGCTGTACAAACAAGGTCGGCTGAAACTCGATGAGCTCCAGTCGCGCTTCCGCCCATTGGACGAGATCAACGAGGCATTCGAAGACATGCTTTCCGGTGAGGTCGCACGGACGATCGTCCGACCATAGTCATGAACATCCTGATTATGACCGGCATCACGATGATGGACGTTGATGAAGCAACGCTCGATCGAATTCGCGAAGCTGCAGGACACGAAACAGAAATCACAGTCACGACAAGTATCGGTGAGGCAATCGAGGCCGCACCTGATGCTGAGGTGATCTTCGGCCGTATTGACGCGCAGATATTCGAACGTGCACATAACCTGAGGTGGGTTCACGCGAGCACTGCTGGTGCAGATGCTTATCTATTCGATTCATTCAGACAAAGTGACGTCCTGCTATCAGGAGACAAAGGTCTGGTAGGAAGTCATCTAGCCGAAACAGCGTTTGGGCTGCTGCTTGCGATCACGAGACGAATCGACCATTCATTGCTTGCCGCTGCTGAGTCATGGAACCATCGCGTCGAGTATCGCCGTCAGGAGTTCGAACTCGAGGGACTGACGATGGGGATCGTCGGTTTTGGAGGTACTGGAAAGGCAATAGCAAAACGTGCCGCCGCATTCGGCATGCATTGCATCGCGGTCGATATCGATCCGGTCGAAACAACCCCCGAAGTATCTGAAGTGTGGGGAGCCTCTTCTATCGATCGACTACTCACAGAATCTGATGTCATCGCCTGTGGATTACCACTTACAAATCAGACAAGAAATTTCTTCGATGCCCGAGTGTTCGAAAAGATGAAACCGACAGCTGTCTTTGTGAACGTTACACGCGGAGAAGTTTACGACGGTTACGCGCTTGCACAGGCGATCGAAAGTGGAGAGATATATGGTGCCGGACTAGACGTCGCTCCTGAAGAACCTCTGCCAGCCAATCATCCGTTATGGGCGACAAAGAACGTCGTAATGACGCCGCATACGGCTGGTGCGAGCCAGCTTCGTATTGGACGAAATCTCGATCGTTTCTGCCGTAATCTCGTTCATTACCGAACTGGAGAGCCACTGGAAGGCGCGATCGACAAGGAACTTGGATACTAGAAACCGCTATGTAGACGTTCTTAAGGAGTAGTCGATGGCTGATGATATTCCAACAACTATCAGTACTTTCCACGAGCGCTGGTGGGCAGGTCCACTGGCACGGCGTCGCATCATCCATCAACTCTCGGCAGGGGAAGACGAAAGTTGCTCCTATCCCGATTGTGCTTGGCATGGGGTCATGCCTGGCGAAGAAAACTTAGTCGCACCTGCAGCACCACCCTGACGCTCTAATGCAGCGAGTCATCTCGCGGTGCTCCAGGTTGGAGATGCCAGTCCCTTTGTTCCGGAAAACTACGAATAAATCATTCTCGCGCCCTAGGTCTTTCGAGACTCAACATCATGTCATGAGGTGAACCATGACCAGGCTGCCAAATCTTATCAACCGCGATGATGTCCCCGCGGAGTTAATCGAAACTTATGACAGAGTGGCGTCATTCCGGGGTGGTGCAGTATCTGGACCATACGGAATCCTGTTACACAGCCCGGAATTAGCGGAACGAGCTGCTGCACTTGGGCAATTTGTACGCTGGAATTCCGAACTGACAGCTGCGCAGCGTGAAACAGCTATTATTACTGCCGCACGTCACTGGGATGCCGAACTGATGTGGGGAGGTCACGTTCTACTCGCTCGCAAAGCCGGCGTTCGGGAAGAGGTGATCGATATAGTTGGATCTAAGGGAGACCTCCAGCTACTTACTGACGGCGAAGCAGCAATCATCAGCTATGTTCGTGAACTCCTTGAGACAAACCGGGTCAAAGAAACTACTTTCAGTTCACTGCACAGGCTTGTCGGTGATGCTGGTATCGTCGATCTAACTGGGCTGGTCGGCTACTACGCGACGGTTGGCTTCACACTTAATGCTTTCGAAGTGCCACCACCTCACGGCGTAGACCCGTTACCAGACTGAAAACCCTGAACAAGGAAAACTCCTCAATCTCAATGCTTGGTTCCATCTCAAGTAAACTGAGAACGTATCGCTATCGTGATGATGGAATCGTTCTTGGACCAAGACAGAAAGACCATGGTTGACCTGCCTAAAAAGATCGCTGAAATCACTCCTGCTTTCCTCAGCCAAATTCTTAACGCCGATATAGCCACAGTGACTCACGCTCCGGTACCTGCACAGGGGGCCATATCCACAACTACTCGTCTTGACCTGGATTACCTCGCAGAGACTAGTGGTCCGGCTTCGATTTTTGCTAAGTGCTCGTCATCGATCGAAGACGTCCGTCAGATGGCAAAGAAAAACGGTATGTACCGTCGTGAGGTGATGTTTTACCAGAAACTTGTTGAGGACTCACAGATACCTACACCGACCTGCTATTTCGCGAATTGGGATAGGACAAATGGAGATTTCCTGCTTCTCCTCGAAGATATGAGTAATAGTCGTGTGGGAAACTTCTACACCTCATCGCTCAAAGATGTCGAGCAGGTTATAGAACACCTGCCACACTTCCACGCGCATTGGTGGAATCAACAACGCCTCGATCAACAACGCTGGCTTTTCCCACTAGATCATCCTGCCGCGATCGAATCACTGTGGTCTGCATTCACCGCAGCACTCCCGGTAGCAAAACAACGCTTCCCAACCGAGTTCGACGGGGCCTTGGGAACAATCGCTGATGCTATCTCAGAACATTATCCAAAAATTGCTGCTCACTATGCAATGCGACCAGCCACTCTCGTGCACTCTGACCTACATCTCCAGCAAATATTCTTCCCGGATTCAAAGGGAGGCCGTTTCGCGATCTGCGATTGGCAAACTGTTGGTCGCGGTTTCATGGGACAAGACCTAGCGCGAATCATCGTTACGAGTTTAGATCGCACGCTTCGTCGCACAGCGGAACGTAGCCTCGTCGAGTCTTACCACAAGCGCCTGATCAAGTTCGGTGTATCTAACTACACTCTCGATGAGTGCTGGAATGACTACCGACTCGGATTGACATGGAATGTCATTACGAACGTGAACGCGACCGCTTCGATTGATCGTGAAGCTATGGATGCAGAGGCAGCAACTTACGGCACAACTTTGACAGAAACATTCTTCGGTCGCCTAGAAGCAGCGCTTATCGATCTGAAGGTAGCTGCACTACTTGATTAGAACGCATCACCAGATAGTTAAATGACCAAGCCTCTGAAAACTAGCGCTCTTAGCTCATACCTTTTGATACAGAAACAGTAATCGCACGATCACGGTCGATTGGTGGGAAGAGTTAGTCAACGCTTGTTCAAAAACTTGCTCTAGAAAACAGCTGATTTGTTAGATTCCGTGCCGCAACGCTTGCTCGACTCCGATCGCAGCCTGCTCGATGTCTTCCTCAGTGTTAAAGGCATGCAAGGATAAACGAACAACGTCGTTTTCACGCACGGACCGGCAGACAACCTGTCTCTCTGTCTGTAGCCACAACGAAAGATCAGCAGAATCAAGATTTTGTGCCCTGAAGCAAAATAACCCCGTCCGGGATTCATCGTTTCGAGGACTAACAACTGTTACTCCGTCAATTAATTCGAAACGTCGCTCGGCAAAACGATTCAGTTCGCGAACGCGATCAAAAATTGCTGACGGTCCCGATTCAAGGTATTGCTCTGCCGCATGGATCGCCCCTGCTGCAAGAACGGGTGCTACCGCAGAAACTTCAAACTTGCCAGGTACGTCGCTTTTGGGCGCAAATGTTCCAGAGAAATCCCATTCCGCAGCATGAGAACCATCGACAATCGACGGTGCGACACGAGGCAACGCATCAGAACTGATGTAGAGAGCGCCAATACCACGCGGACCACAGAGCCACTTCTGTGCGGGAATCGAATAAGCATCAATCCCGAGCGCATGGACATCAATCGGAATATGCCCTGCGGTCTGAGCACCGTCAATCACGACGAGTGCCCCAACCTGATGCGCCAGCTGAGTGATTTCTCGCACTGGAAACAGCTGACCGGTTGAGTAGGAAATCTCAGACAACATCACAACGGAAGTACGATCATCAAGAGCCTCGGCAAAGCGCTCTAGAATAGTATCGTGAGAATCATTCGGTGAAATCGGAACAAAATCCACGGGCACATCACTATCAGCGCCAGCCTGATAAAGAGGTACGACACCAGATACATGCTCGACTGATGTAGTAACAAAATGACGCCCTGGCGTGATCTCAAGTCCTGCAAGTACCGTCCCAATTCCAACGCCGGTGCTCGAAGTAATCGCTACCTCGTCAGATTCCGCTCCAAGAATACTCGCAAGCAGTCCTCGTAGGCGTTCTTTCGACTCACGTGCGTCGTCTAATACGAATCGCATCGTCGGTCCATACTTCAACTCAAGATCGAACCAAGCTGTCATTGCATCGGTTATCGAACGAGAAGGTGGTGCAGAAAAACCAGTATTCAAGTACGCATATTCGTCAAATACAGGAATATCAGCGCGCAACTGTGTCCACCGCTCGTTGGTCATAAACCCCTCGAATCTCAACTACGCTACGTTACGCATTCACCGGCTTCTCGTTTTCTGATCCATCGCCACTGGCGAGCGGACGATTGTGCGGTGCCGAACTATATGCACCACGGAAATCACGGAACGGACCATCTCGCCATTCAAGAGCTGCCTTCAGACCTTCTTCGCGCGAGATGCGACCAAACTCACCAGCAGCCGGACGATGCTTACTCATCGCTTCGACATCGGTACCAGACATTAGACCGGTACGTATTCCCATGATCTCATACTGCCTATTGACAGCACGCTTGTTGTAGGCAAGTAAATCATTGTCAATATGACCGAGACGTTCAGCAAATTGTTCCGTGAACTCTTCGAGCTGATCCGCCGGTACTGCGTAGGTCGCCCAGCCCATCCATTCCAAATCCTTTCCGGTAAAGGCATCGCCGGTATAAGCAAAAAGTCGAGCCTTCCCAGGTGGAAGGAACCAAGGAGCCCACATCATGTCCATCGTTCCCATCGCTCGTACAGGGGGATAACCAACCTGCGCATCTTCCGCGATGATTCTGAAATCACAGATCGAAGCAAGTTCAGTCCCACCTGCAAGGCAATATCCTTGGATTTGAGCAATTACTGGCTTGGAAAGCTCCCATATCATCCAGTTCGCCAGAATCGTGTGCCGCGACCAATCGTAGTGGTTTGGATGTGTCGAACCAGTATCTGGCATCAAGGAATGCGGCTCAACATATGCACTGGGCTGGGGCTGCGGTGCAAGATCATAGCCAGCACTGAATGCTCGACCAGATGCTCGGAGAATGATTACTCCAACCTCGCGATCAGCTTCTGCTTCACGCATGGCATGGAATAGTTCACCACGTAATTCGTGTGAGAGGGCATTCAATTTCTCTGGTCGATCAAGAGTAATGCGCGCAATTCGTCCTTCGGTTTCGTACTGAATGAAGTCGTATGCCGGTGTCATATCAAGTCCTCTCTATGCTCAATTTTCCTACCAGTGCAGCATCGGCACAGGTCTCTAGCGATCAGAAACGCTATCAAATCCAGCACAGGAACCGGAAATAGCCGTGGGCCATAGTCTAAGGTTTGTTTATCCCAGAATTATAAACATCCTAGGAATGACTGGGTAAATTGACACTGACGAGAAAATCAATCGTACTAAAGTTCCTGCTCCTAGCCATCGAGCTCCACGTCACGTTCATAAACGAAAGTACCTTCGCCATCAGCGATACTGTCCAGATGACTCAATGCAGCACTTCGCAGCGGAACACTTGGCAGTGAAGAGGACTGATTGTCGTCGCCTGGACGAAGTCCGTGCCAAGCACATTCAGGCCAACTACAACCAGCAACATCCTCAGTGGGATGCTGATGGTTAGCCATTCGATCACCTAAATGCCACTGCCACCAACGCATCTCTCCAAATACTGCCAATTCAAACTCTTCAGTCATGGAATCCTTCTTTCAACGTCTTCTACTGCATCGTCTCACCGAAGAGAGATGAAAACGAGCAGCTATTCGAGACTCGCGACGAGCTTGGCCAATGCGTTGAATTTTGCCAAGTACCACGGAGATCTCTGCAATTGTCCTCGACCATGAGTCCAGTACATTAACATCACGAGTGAATCCTAGAAGGGGTGCCTATGCAATCAGGAGATAAATATGGAAATGGAACATTACCTAGTCAAATAAGGTCAAACGTTTGCACAGGTATTAATGGCCTTGATTTTCACTATCTGGAAGCTGGTTTTGAAGGCAAAAATAAGCCACTCATAGTTCTCTTACATGGCTTTCCTGAACTCTCCTACAGCTGGAGAAACATCATCTTGCCGTTATCAGAATCTGGCTATCACGTTGTTGCCCCTGACCAGAGAGGATTTGGCGCGACAACCGGGTGGGAGAATTCTTACGTCTCAGACCTGTCTTCTTATCATCACGTTAATCTTGTAAAGGACATATTGGGATTTGTTTCTGCACTGGGATATGAAAAAGTAGCAAGTGTCATAGGTCACGATTTAGGAGCTGCTGTCGCCGGATGGTCCGCTCTAATCAGACCCGATATCTACGATACGGTCGTTATGATGAGCCCGTTTACCGGTGCTTCTCCCCTCCCCTTCGATACCGCGACCAATATTAAAAAGGATAAAGATCCCGTCGACAGCATCAATGATGCGTTAGCTGCACTACCAAGACCTCGCAAGCACTACCAACACTATTACAGAACACGAATGGCTAACTCGGACATTACGAATTCAAAGGATGGATTGGCGGCTTTCATAAGAGCCTATTACCACCAAAAGAGTGCTGACTGGAAGGGCAATAATCCATTCCCTCTGGAGTCTTGGACACCGGAAGAGTTAGCAAAGATGCCCACTTATTACGTTATGGACTTGAAAGATACGATGGCTGAGTCTGTGGCAAAGCATATGCCAACATCTCAAGAAATAGCAGCTTGTAATTGGTTGAGCGAAGACGAGTTACAAGTTTATGTCTCAGAATATGAACGGACAGGTTTTCAGGGAGGACTAAACTGGTATAGATCTGCAGGTAGTGTCGAGAACAGGCGGAAATTAGAACTTTTTTCGGGGATGAAAATAGAAGTTCCCGCGATGTTTGTTGGAGGTCGGCAAGATTGGGGGAGCTACCAGCGCCCCGGTGCTATAGATCGAATGAAAGAAGAAGCATGCACACGTATGGATAAAGTCCACTTCGTCGATAATGCTGGTCACTGGGTGCAGCAAGAACAACCCGATGCAGTACTCAACCATTTGATAAGTTTCTTATGTGAAGTTAGATAGATGCGGCATCTCTAGCTTCAACATATTTACTTATGTTCAATAGAAACATCTCCATTTTTATTCCCCAGATCAAAGAATGCGCATCTCACTGCGTTGGGACACCATATCCATCTCAGCCTGAAAACGAGCAATGATGTGGTGACCTGATGAAATGGGAATTTCAGTTTCTTTAGCACACAATCCATACTCGCCGGCAATAAAAGCCTCTTTTTAACATCACTTACTTCATCGCCTTACCGAAGAGAAATAAAAACGATCAGCTATTCGAGACTCGCAACAAGCTTGGTCAATGAATCGAACGTCGACATTCCCGTCGATTTGAGACGTTCCCGTGGCGCATGCCCCTCAGTGACCAATGCGCAATCAATGCCAATTGCAACGGCAACCTCATAGTCATGTTCAGTATCCCCGATGAGCAAAATACGCCTCCGAGGCACGGACAAACTCTGGATGTGAGCCAATCCCTGATCTAGTTTGCTCGCCGCATGATGATTGTCGGTGCCTATTAGCGCAGTCATTCGCTCAGCGATCCGAAAATGTGCTGTGACAGTTTCAAGCATCACCTGCTCGGATGCTGAAAGCACGGACTGTGTAACACCTCTCCTGTCTAACCAATCGATCACGCGATGTGCTTCAGAGCGGAGCCGATGATCACCCCAACGTTTCTGGTATTCGGCGATAAACTCGAGCGACAATTGCTCAAAAGATTCTTGCTGAAGATCGAACCCAACCCGTTCGTAGTAGCCTCGCACAGGAAATCCAAAAAGTTCGAGGTATCGCCTACGATCGATCCCAGGGAGCGACCTGCGCACTAGCATCAGATCCGCGATCTCTACAACTAGATCAACATCATCAAAAAGAGTGCCGTTCCAGTCCCAGATCACATGATCGTAACGCATCTGCGTTTCACCAACTGATCTAGCTAAGCGGTGAAAAGTCCGTCGGAGAGAGAATTCGATTTTCTAAATGATCTAGCAACGGTCCATCAATTTCGGAATCTGCACGTACCTTCTGCCAATCGGGGTCCGAGGTAAATGCTGCCCATGAAGTATCTCTAGCCGCTATGTTCGGATAGCTGAGTATGTACCAGAGCTCATCGTTACGACCACCAATGGTGTTACGCCAATATCCGACGTTAGTTATGCCGTGCTTCTCAAAGAGAGCTACAGTGTGGTCACGAAAACGTGCGATCAATGGCTCTAATTTACCTGGTGCTGCGCGATAGATCCGAAGCTCGTAAATCATGGTTATCCCTTTCAAAAAGAAACAGTTCCCCTCACAGAACGGCATCGTAACTCGTACTGCGCTACGTTTCGATCAAGGGATGAGCAAATGCTGTAAAGACAGCGACACTATTGATAGCCTCGCCAATCGCTAACCGAAAAACATCTGTCATCCAGAGGAGTAATACATCCTCCACATATCATCTGTTCTCGGAAGCCGTTGTATATCAAATAGCAGCTATCTCCTAAGCCATTCCGAACACTCGGACGTTTGATGTTTACCCGAGGGTTCATTGTTCTCTGGATAGCGATGCTCGTCGCTATGGCAGGGGTCGGCATGGTCGGACCACTACTGCCGATATACGTCCGCGAAGATCTCGGGGGGCCTGAGATCGCCGTGGCTCTATCATTCTCCGGACTAGCGATTTCAATGATTATTGTCGCACCGTTCGTCGGTCGGCTTGGTGATCGATTCGGAGTGAAGCGATTCATCGTCAGTGGGTTCCTAATCTATGCGATCGGAGGCATCGGCTATAGCTTCACAAACAGCTGGGAACTAGTGATCACCTTTCGTGTTCTCTCTGGCTTCGGTGCTGGAACAATCTTTCCACTCTCACTCGCCTACATCGGACGGATTGCTCCACAAGGACGTGAAGGTAGTTACACCGGTGTCTTCGCTGTTTCTCAGATCGCTGGTTTCGGAGCCGGACCATTGATCGGTGGGGCAATCCGCGACGCCATTAACGTGGATGCCGCTTTTTTCAGCATGGCGGTCATGCTGACTGTCACAGGCCTTCTTACATTTTTCCTACTCCCTTCAGAGAACCGACTCGAACTTTCTGAGACAGTGACCGACGACCAGCAGAAACATCGTTCTGCCATACCTTGGAATAGGATCGTGCGGCGAATCGACATACAGGCTGTTGTGGTTGCGAGTGTCGTCTTCTCGCTCGGCTGGGGTATCGCCGGAACGTACCTTGCGATCTTTGTAGTCACTGAGGACGGGCTCGGAACAGATAGCGCTATGTTCGTAGGCCTGCTCCTAGGGGCACGTTCCCTACTAGGAATCGTATTCCAACCGATCGCTGGTTTTACAGCAGATCGAACGAACCGAGTCTCTCTGGTTGTCAGTGGCCTCTTCATCGCTGCAATCGCTCAGTTCGTGATACCCGATTTACCTAGAAGCTTCCTCGAAACGTCATTCTTCGGTGAAGCAATCACGATCGCACCCTGGTTGCTCGGCATAATCGTGATTGCTGGCATAGGTGAAGCGTTCGCTCACCCAGCAGAACAAGCAATCTTCGTTAGCATCGGGCGCAAGGTAGGAATGGCATCGGTAATGGGAATGTATCAAATGGGTAGTGGCGTGGGATTCCTCGCTGGATCGCTTGTCGGAGCAATCCTTGTAAGCACGAGCGGTATCGATTCGGTCTTCCGTGCTACAGGCATCATCACTGTGATCGGTGCCATACTCTTCGCAATAATGATGCGCCGCGCTAACGCGCGAGAGAGCTCAACACAACTGGTATGAATCTCAAGGCTCATAGCTTTCGATAAACCTACCGAATGAGATCGTTACTCAGTATCGAGAAGTTAAGCAATCACGGACGGAGCTAATGCCTCCCGACATCGGAAAACTCATCCAACGACTAGATCAGTCATCTGGCCTAGTCGCATCTTTCGCTGAACCAGATTTTCGTAAAGTCTGGTTCGGAGCTGTGCTTTTCGCACTTGGTATGTGGATCGAACGTCTGGCTATCGGCTGGTTCGTTCTCGACCAAAGCGGCTCTGTATTCCTAGCAGCGCTGTCATTCGCAATTAGAACTGTCCCGAACCTTATTCTCGGTCCAATTGGTGGCGTCATTTCAGATCGTGTCCCTCGAACGACTGTGCTTATGGTGACGTCGATCGTGCGAATGTCTACTGCGGTGTCGATGGCGTTAGTCGTATTCTTTGACTTCGCCACTATCCCAATCTTGCTGGTACTCGTCTGCCTAACCGGATCAACTATTGCCTTTTGGAGCACAGCATTGTTGCCTCTCCAAACAGAGATTGTCGGCCAAGCAAGACTAGGGAATGCGATCAGCCTGACTTCGTTCGGGCAAAGAGCGATCGGACTCGTTGGTGCACTAGCTGGTGGCATACTCCTTGCATGGCTCGGCCCTGCAGCAACATTGCTCATAAGTGCTGCTCCATTAGCTGCTGCCACGATCATCTTCAGTAGAGTGCATCAACCAGACAGAGCACCTCGGATCGAAACTAGATTTACCACAGATCTTCTGGATGGCTTTCGATTGATCTTCAAGACTCCGATGGTCCGTCTCCTGTTGGGAGTGATGATCGTCGTAGAGATCTTTGGATTCTCCTTCCATGGTCTTCTACCGGCCGTAGCCGAACGAATTCTGGAGGTAGGACCGGAGCGTCTCGGTGTGATCACGGGAAGTGTTTCGGTAGGAGCGATGCTTGGCACACTGCTGCTTGTCGTAGTAGCCGACCGCCTCCCGCGCGGATTGATGTTGATCACGGTGTTTGCCACTTTCGGAAGCCTGATAATAGTCCTAGGAAATTCGACAATCTTCTGGCTGTCAGTCGTAGCAGCTGCTGGTATCGGAGCCTCCGCTGCAATAGTTGACGCTCTCGAATGGATTATGCTTCAAGATAGTGTTCCTGAGACGCTTCGTGGGCGCGCGCTCGGATACTGGAACTTCGCCATCGGTTGGGGCTGGATCGGACCAATCACCCTCGGTGCGATTGCTGACGCTGGTGGCGTCAGCAATGCTTTGACTTTCAGCGGAGCGGTGCTCGCAGCATCTGCAGTTATCATACTGGTCTCAGCTTCGAGCCTGAGACAGCGATGAAAAAACTGTTATCTCTTTCAAGTGAGCCAACAACAACACAATCTAAAGACGCGGTTCCCAAGAGAACCGATAAGTAGCGACAAAGGCGCCAACTACTCCCCAAAGCACGATCACGCCGAGATGGGCAAATTCAAACCCTGTTCCTGTCTCGAACGGGTTGAAAGCCGTTTGAAGCGCCTGCGATAGATGTTTTACCGGAAATAAATCTCCCACTAGCAAGAGCCATTTTGGGCCGTAATCGTCAATTCTCATGAATACATCAGAGATAAAGAACAGCGGGAGAATCGAGGCATTAACTACCGCCGGTGCGGCATCAGCGTTCGGAATAAAACTCGTAATCGCGAGCCCGAGAATCGAAAAGGTTGCGGCGCCAATACCAAGAGTGATTAACAATGCTGGCAACGTATCCGTCGGAACAGCAATGTCATAGAAAACTGCACCAAATAAAGTCACGATCACGACTAACACAATCGCGACTAGGGTCATAAATAACACACGACCGATCAGAAAAGACTCCACCGGAAGTGGCGTACCACGCAGGCGCTTCAACAATCCTCTGTCACGGGAGAAAGTCATACTCATTGCAAGCCCTGTGTAACAAGCATTGACTACCGAGAGTGCGGCAATCGCGGGAACATAGAAGGTTGCTGAATTCGTCTCGCCACCTTCGACCTGAAGCACCAGATCTCCGAATAATTGATTCAAGATCACAAAGACAAATAGCGGAAAGATGAAGGTAAAAAAGGCCGCCGCCGGATTTCGAGTAAATGCCAATGCTTCGTATCGTAGCTGTCGTATCCCAAGTTGGATCTTCCTCATCATAGTGAGTTGATCTGAGACTTCCGAACCGAATGGCAGCAGAAGTTCATCCGTTCCCCTTTCTCGTTTTACTTGCCTCGGTATCGGTGAGACGTAGATAGATATCCTCCAGCGTGGCTCCAGTTACGGTTAATCCTTCCAGTTCGAGCCCAAGTTGAGTCGCCTGGTTAGTGATCTTGGCCAATGTTTCTGTAGGCCGGGTGGTATGGATCGAAAACACGCCATCGGTAAGGGTGATCTCATCAGTAACGTCCTTAATCAAGACTGCTGTAGAAAGGCCTTGGCGAAACTGAATCGTTGACAAGTGATCACGACTCATCAGTTCACCAGCAGTACCTAGAGCAACGATCTTACCTTCGACAAGAATTGCCAATCGGTCTGCTAGCTGCTCAGCTTCCTCCATGTAATGAGTGGTCAGGAAGATCGTTTTACCCAGAGTGCGCAGATTGCGAACGAGTTCCCAGGCTAAACGACGGGCGGCCGGGTCGAACCCAGTTGTTGGTTCGTCCAAGAATAGAAGATCAGGATCACCGGCGAGACTAACAGCGACATCGAGTCGGCGTTGTTGGCCTCCGGAAAGTCGCCTGACGCGGGTTGCTCGATGATCGGTCAATCCGACTACTTCCAACACCTCTTCCAGAGGTCGTGGATGAGGATAGAATCCACGAAACTGACAAATTGTCTCTTCAACGGTGAGATAAGGATCAACACCAGTCGACTGGAGCACTATGCCTATCCGCTCTCGGAAAGTAGGACCAGGGTGAGCTGGGTCATGACCAAGCACGTCCACCATGCCGTCATCACGGTTCCGATGCCCTTCTAGGATCTCGACCGTAGTAGTCTTCCCTGACCCATTCGGACCAAGAAGCGCAAAGACTTCTGCACGATTGACGTGAAAATCAATCCCTCGAATCGCTTCGAGACGACCATAACTCTTGTAGAGCCCAGCAATTTCTATGACACGATCATTGGATGATGTCATGAACTCGCTGTACACAATCCGATACATCGGAACATGCAGTCAGTTCCTTGAACAAAGGATAGAACTATTAACAAATCATCCACAGAATTCACGACTAGAGGATTCAAGAGCACCACATATAAGCTGACTCAACGACCACAAAACTTGGCCGCACGCTTTTCTACGAATGCACTAGTCCCCTCACGTGCGTCGTGAGAAGCATTGGCCACACGGCTGTATTCCTGATAAAGACGCAGTCCATCGGCGAGCGGCAACTCTCGTCCACGGTAGGCCAGTTCTTTGATCAATCGTACTGCGATCGGGGCGTTCGAAATGATCGACCCAGCTATACGTTCTACCTCTGGCAACAGAACATCAGGAGTGACCACGCGATTAACAAGACCAACTTTTAGTGCGGTCTCCGCGTCCATAAAATCACCGGTGGTCAATAGTTCGAGTGCATGTGACATCCCGACTAGATCTGGAAGGCGTAAAGCTCCATAGCCGTGAAGAATCCCACGCTTCACTTCCGGAGCACCAAACTGAGCCGTTGTCGACGCTATCCGCATATCGCACAACAACGCGAGTTCAAGGCCACCGGCAAGACAATATCCATTGACGGCAGCGATCATTGGCTTGCTGCATTGCAAACCTTGATCAAAACGGCGAGCGCGCCAAGGCTGCCAGTCACCTAGGCGATCTTGCTCTGCAAGTTCGCCTAGGTCGTGACCAGCGGAAAAAGCACGATCGCCTGAACCAGTAACAATCACTACCCGCACAGCGGGGTCATCCTCAGCGGAGCGAAGGGAATCGCCAATCATTGCATACATCGCATCAGTCATCGCATTCATCTTTTCCGGGCGATTAACCGTCAGTCGAGCTATATGTTCGTCAACAATGTATTCGATTTCGGCCATTGTTCTGCTCCCGAGACTCAGCCTATTACCACGATGACATGCACCTGAATCTGAAATGCCATTCAAACCGCATAGAAATGTTCAGCCGTCCTTTTCGTAACAGGTAAGAAAGAGCCTCAACCAGTAGGCAATTTATTTGGAATACCTAGTTCTGAGGTAATACTCGCAAACCATTCGATTACCTCGGGGTGGTAGGGAATACCTCTCTCCATACGTTCTGCTTCCTCTTCATGTTCTGGCAATCCAGCGTAATACACTCGATCACGTCCAGGAGCAGTCGGGGCTTCACGGATACGCCTTAGATAATCGTCCATGTCATCTTTGAACTGTTCGAGGTCGGTGAACGCGTCAATCCGGTAGGCGATCATGTGGTGTGCAGCACCACCGCGACGGAAAGGTCCGGCTCCACCACCCGCTAGAGCGGAAGTGAGCACTTCGACCATGACACCGAGCCCAAAACCTTTGTGCGAACCGATCTCGCGTGTTCCACCGAGTGGCAGCATCAAGAATCCATCAGGTAATGGGCTCTCTTCCATAATCGGATCGCCATCAGGTCCTGAAACCCAACCCGGCAAAATGTCGCGCTGAAGCCGTTCGGCAAGGCGAACTTTGTTACCAGCAACGGAGCTCATGGAAGCGTCGAATATGAATGGGGCTTCATGGCGTGCAGGTATTGCCACGCCAATCGGGTTCAAACCGATCAGTGCCTCCGCACCAAAGGTGGGTGTAACCGAAAGCCCTCCAGCAGTCATAGAGACACCGATCATATCGTGCTCGAGAGCCATCGCCGCAGTGTAAGCAGCAGCACCGTAATGGCCACCACGAAAAACACTCACAGAACCAATACCGTATTGCCGAGCACGTTCGATCGCGATATTCATCGCCTCAGGCCCGATTACGCCACCATGTGCTCCATCAGAATCGATTGTGGCAACGGCAGCAGCTTCGTGAGTAATCTTCCACTCTGGATTGAGATTGATCTGACCTTCGCGAATACCTTCCACATAGCGTCTCAGCATGTTCGATACTCCATGCGAATCGATACCTCGCGTGTCCGCATAAAGTAAAACGTCGGTCGAAGTTCTCGCATGGTCTTCCGGCATACCAAGCGCCGTAAAGATGTCATGTACGGTCTGTCGCACCAGATCGGGCTCGACTCTTACAGCTTCATCTTCAGGAACATGAAATTGCTCAAGCATTTGTGGCCTCCTCGCGAGGCACAATACAGTGCCAAATAGTGGATGAGCAGTCGGTTAGAAGGCGAAAATAGCCGATCAGTGTCACGCTCCAAAACATTAGCCTTCTTCAATGCAGTGATGATAGCAATAGAAAGCACGAGTGATCGGCGTCCACATACGCACTAACAAGCCATTTCCACCAGTATTCTTGCGCTATTAGAGAGAATTTCAATAGAGACGCAAAAAGTCTTATTCAAGCTACCCTGAGGTACGCCTCCACTTACGTAGACTGACCATCTCGCGCGGCGGGTTCTCATGTTGGCCAACTTCGACATAGGAGACTTCGGCGACATATATGTCGCCATGCGAATCAACAGCAACGGCATGTGGCCAAAGAAACTGATCTGGGTGCTCACCTGGGAGCGACTTACCGACACGAGTGATTAGTTCACCATCGAGGTTATAGACAGAGACGCGGTGGCCCAAATCAGGCACACCTTTTTGGACAGGTGGCGGGCCTTGTTCAGCTACATAGACACCTTTATCTTCACCTCGGCCAGTCCAAACAGCTACAGCATGGTGAACATGCCAGGTTTTGCGATGCTCACCTTCTAGCGAGAACGTTTGCACGCGATGATTTTCACGATCGCAGACAATCACACCATCTTCACCAAACATCGCTATGTTGTGTGGGAGGCTGAATTGACCATCGTCGGAACCAGGAGTCCCCCACGATAGCTTCAGATTACCCTGCGCGTCGTAGCGGTGTACTCGGGAATTGTTGTAACCATCTGAGATAAAAATATCGCCGGTAGCCGGGTCGACAGCAACGTCAGTGGGACGATTGAAAGGCTCTCCACCCTGTGCCTCGGAAGCAACACCAGTGCCGATGACCATTAGCTCTTCGCCAGCCTTGGTGGTCTTGTGAACTTTGTTGTCCACAACATCGACGAGCCAAAGGTTTTCTTCATGATCGACACGGATAGCATGAGCCCACATGAAACGGTTACCAGCCCAAGTAACCATAGGATTACCGTAGGGATCGATGATATCGATCGTACCAGTGTAAGGGTCATCGTTACCCCAGCAGTCAATCATATTGCCTTCAGGGTCAAAAACCATGACAGGCATATTCCCGCGGCTGAAGATATACACATTATCGTCGCCGTCGACCGCTACTGCTGTCGCCTCTCGCAGATAAAGGCCATGTGGGATTTTCGCCCATCCGGTAACAGCCTCGTAAGTAGTGTTTCGGGTTGGTGTACCAGGCATCAAAACATCCTCTCGCCAGATGGGTATCTACGAGTGAATTCTCGCGCCAAAAGTGACAGTTGACAACGTGCTGTCAATGATGCGCCATCAATACAATTCGTCTAGTGAATATTGAGTGAAAGACTAAAAAGGCGCTCAACACGATCACTGCCGGAAGCGTAAGGCAGTATCGGTAGTAAAATCGAGGTAAGTAATCGCCTCACTCAGGGAAAAGCGCTCACGTTCAAAGCGGATCTCCGGCTCTCCATTCACTTCAAAAAGATTGGCACCCAATCGCGGGAATTGTTCATGATGACTTTTCTCATCTGCAGGTAGATTGTCTTGAAGTAGATTAGGCTGCTGTTCGATCAACAAAAGGAATGCATCACAACAAGCGTGAACCGCTGTTAACGGGTCGCCATCACGCATCGAATCTGTCGCCTGCTCCAGCAGGGTACGGACATCAGAATCCTTTACGTCTTCGTATCGAGCCATTCGTCCGCCTCCGATTGAGATCTAAATAGAGGAATTGATCGGGTAAGGCACACCTTCGAGCTGCCGCTCTCGCCATGGAAGATGCTCCTTCTCATGGCGTTCGGCAAACTCAGGTAACACCTGTGTCCCGAATAACTCGATCGCTTCCATAATGTGCTCGTGTTTGCGAGCACCACATTGCGCATTGAAAACCATAATGTCTGTATGTGCGTCTTCGTAACGCTTGATGTTCTTTCGAATGCTATCGGGTGCTCCAATAGCCGAACCGCTGCGAGCTGCACGAAACAGTGCTCGTGACATTTCCTCTTCTGGTTCAGACTCGGCGATCTGTTGCTCAGTCATTAGTTTTGCTTCTCGGAGTTGAGTGCGCCCATCCTTCTGCTCCTGAGGCAGTGAATCGAAGACTCGGTGGATATTGGTGATTCCAGGCTGATGCTCATCGATTAATCGAGCGCCACTCTCAGCTCGCTGCGTACCGCGGGTCGTTGAATAGTATCCAAGTGAGTAACTGAAGAAGCCTGGTCCATTCGCACTACGTCGGACAGCCTCCTCGTCGGTCTTTGCGGACATGAACTGATTAAGGACGAGCAATCCAGGGTTGATCGCCTCGCCGATCGGAAAACATTCTTCGCGAATAAGTCGATAATATTCCTCAACACGAATAGCCGTCTCTTCAGGAGTCTCGAATCCAAAGCCCAAACTACCGATACCAAAACGAGCCGCGAGGAGAGTAGTCTCACGACGAGACGCAGCGACCCAAAGAGGTGGATGCGGCTTCTGCATTGGCTTAGGGATCACGTTGCGTGCTGGCATGGAGAAATGCTCGCCGTCATAACCAGCGTATGGTGTCGAAGACATCATCCTTACACATTCGCGTGTCCCCTCTTCCCACATCGACTTCTTAAGAGACCGCTCTACACTAAAGCCTCCCAGTTCAGCCATCGAAGTGCCTTCACCTGTTCCGAATTCCACACGACCACCACTGATCACATCGAGAGAAGAGATACGCTCCGCAACCCGCGCTGGATGGTTAATAGCGGGGGGCATCTGTACTACACCATGCCCAAGGCGGATTTGTTTCGTCGTCCTAGCCAATCCAGCCAACATGATTTCCGGCGACGTGGAATGGGCATACTCCTCGAGAAAGTGATGCTCGACAAAGAAGACATAGTCGTAACCGAGACGATCAGCTAATTCCACCTGTTCGAACATCTCTTCAAAAAGGCGTGTCTCGGCATCAGGATCCCAAGTTTCAGCATCGAGTGGTCGTGGCAACTGCAACTCGTAAAATAGACCAAACTTCATCTTCGTCTCCTCGAACATCTCCCGATGTCGTGCTTATACACTGACCATGCCAAATACTACTGCACCGAAAGAACGGACCGTTATCCGTGAATTACAACACGTAGCCAGCGCGATTACATCATCAAACGCTCTGACGTATGCTGCGCGCTCTCGTCCCGAACAGACGCAGGCACTAACAAACGCTTATCTTCACAATAGTCGGAGGGACGACCGATGAACTCATTACGCAGGATGATCGAACAGCCCGATCCGGTAGTGGCGACTCTGGTCTCGAATCCTCTCATGGCTCGATTAGCCGAACGTGCTGGTTTTGAGGCACTCTACCTCGGAGGTGGAATGCTCGGATATTCAAAGGTCGTACTCGAAGCAAATTTAAACATCAGCGAATTAGTTCAAGCTGGAATCGATATTCGAACAATCAGTGACCTACCTCTAATCCTCGATGGTGCCACTGGCTTCGGTGATCCGATGCATATGCATCGGACGATCACCATGGCTGAAGCATCTGGATTTTCGGCGATCGAGATCGAAGACCAACTAGTCCCGAAGAGAGCACATCATCATGTAGGAATCGAACACATGATCCCGACTCAGTTGATGGCAGCAAAGATCCGGGAAGCCTGCGCCGCAAGGCGATCTGAAGAGTTCCTCATTATCGCGAGAACCAACGGAATCCGATCGACGGATTTCGAGGACGCCATCGAGCGTGCTGCAACCTATAAGGATGCAGGTGCCGATCTCCTGATGCTCGGACCACGTAATCAAACGGACATCCGTGCTATCGCTGACCGCTTGGATGGACCGTTCCAGATACTCGTACCTGCAGAAGGGATAAGCATCTTTGAGATGACGAAAGCGCAGTTGGGTGAATTGGGCTTCAAACTATTGATCGATGCGGCGAAACCAATGCTTGTCTCATTTCGTGCCTGGAAAGAGCTCTACGAGTCAACCGCAGATGACCTGAGCAGTACAGCCTTGACAGCGGACGAAGCTCGCGAACTCACAGACCAGTTAAACGATGCTGTCGGAATCGACCATTTGCTAGAAATTGAGCGAGCCACCGTCGAACTCAGCAACTCGTGATAGACCTACATCTTAAATTGAACTCTAACTACCAAGTTTGAGAGCAATTACAAGTTGAAATGAAGCCAAAAAACATCAGGCCAGAGGTACTGCCTCTCAGTAAAAAAGTAAGAGATGCTCATGGATAAGCTTCAAGCAGCATCACGAGCAACACAAGGACTGGGCAATGGCAGACTCAGCTGAAACAGAAGTGTCAGAATCACGTCATCACTACAAACAGAGTCGCTGGCTGCTATATGGAATATCAGCAGGACACGGTGTCAAGCACTTCGGACAGGGTGCAGTGCTGATCCTCGTACCTGAAATAAGAACGACACTAGCACTGTCGGACGTTGCAATTGGTGCAATGTTCGGAGCTCGAGATGCGGCGTCCGGATTAGCGAATGTTCCGGCTGGCTTGTTGACCGACATGTATCGACACCGTGTGCCATTACTACTGATGATCTCAATGGGACTCGTCGGCGCCTCCTACCTAATGATCGGGCTGTCATCGTGGTACTGGTTAACGCTACTCGCATTAATGGTAATCGGTGCCGGAACATCACTGTGGCACGCACCTGCATTTTCAGAATTAGCAGTGCGCTATCCGGAACGTGTGGGTTTCGCTATGGCGGCACATTCGACCGGTGCACAGATCGGAAACACGACCGCACCTGCCGTGATTGGCCTCCTCTTAGGAGGCATCAGTTTTCTGGGAATGGAATGGGCAGGTTTAAGCTGGCGGACCGTAGCGCTGCTTTTGGTGATACCAGCTCTAGCAACACTAGCCGTGATCGCTACCCGGTTCCACGGCGGCGCTCCTTCGAAATCGAGTACATCTCTACGTAACTATCTCGAATCATCTCGGCACCTAATTCAGAGCCCGGCGGTACTGTCTCAGGCAGTACTGCATGCGATTCGTGGGGCGGCGCATAACTCAATCCAACTGTTTCTCGTGATCTATATGGCTGAAGAGTTGAACTATAGTGAGCTCAATATCGGTATCCACATCTCTCTGCTAACGCTCGCGGGAATAGCTTCAACGCCAGTACTCGGAGTGTTATCAGACCGATTTGGACGGCGGATCGTCTCTACATTTAGCATGGGAGCCATCGGGCTGTTTGTTCTAGCGTTTCTTTGGGCTGAAGACGGTTGGATGCTCACAATGAATACCGTCCTTCTTGGCGTATTCATCTTCTCGATCATGCCGGTAATCCTGGCAGCAGCGATGGACGCAACTGAAGTCGGTTCCGAAGGTACTGCAGTCGCAGCATTGTTCGCTGGCGGCGCGTTAATTGGAGCAGCAGCACCAGTGGTTGCAGGTGTAATCAACACTGCTTCCGGATTCGATGGTGTAGTGATCTTTGTTGGCTGCCTCGCCGCAGCTGGAACCCTGCTTTCCTGGTTTGCACCTCGTGGTAAAACAACTAACGCTTAGCCGCCTGTGATAGAAGGGAGCAGACGTGGCAAGTCCCTCTCAATAGCTATCTAGATAAGGGATTAGTTGAGCAGGTTCCTCATTCTCGAGACTGCATTGGTAATGTCGTCTGAACTCGCAGCATACGATATGCGAAGATAGCCTTCACCCAGCGCCCCGAAGCTAGTTCCAGGTACGACAGCGACACCACACTCTTCAAGAAGTTTCTTCTGAAGTGTCTGCGAATCCATACCTGTCTCCTCAATGTTGGGGAAGACATAGAATGCTCCTCCTGGATCACCACAACGGAACCCAGCAACCGTATTGAGTTCACGCACGATCAGCTCACGTCGTTCGTTGAAAGCACGAACCATGTGGTGAATATCGTCATCGGTGCCCGACAGAGCTGCTATCGCCGCATGTTGCGTAGCAGCATTTACGCAAGAGTAAGAGTTCACCGCGAGACGCTCAGCATGAGGAAGCAAATCGGGCGGGAAAATGCCATAACCAATACGCCAACCGGTCATAGCATATGTCTTGCTCCAACCTTCAATGAGGATCAAACGATCTCTAATGTCGGGGTAATTGAGCAAAGTTACGTGTTCGCGACCGCCATAGAGAATCCAGCTATAAACCTCATCACTGAGAATTGCAGCCTCGGGAAAATCTGCGAGTCCGGCAACAAGCTTATCGAGCTCAGTGGCTGGAACCACACCGCCTGTCGGATTACTGGGGCTGTTGAGGATAATCAATCGGGTACGTTCATTGACCTTGGCAAGCACTTCATCTGCGCTAAAGGAAAAACCAGTCGACTCGTGAAGCTCTATCGGAACGGGCTGCGCTCCAGTGAATGCAATCATCGACTCATAAATAGGGAAGCCAGGGTTTGGATACATGATCTCAACGCCGGGTTGGCCAAAAAGCATCATGGCAAAGTACATGACCGGCTTTGCACCAGGAGTGATCAGCACGGTATCGGGATCAACTTCAGCGCCATGTCGACGTTTCAGATCTCGCGCTACTGCTTCACGAAGAGGAGGTATCCCGGCAGCCGGGGTATAACCATGCTCTCCACGATCGAGAGCGGCTTTTGCGGCCTCGACTATATGGTCTGGGGTGCGAAAGTCTGGCTGACCAATACCGAGGTTAATAATGTCTTTGCCTTCAGCTGCAAGCTTGTTCGCACGAGCGAGAATTTCAAAAGCGGTCTCTGTACCGAGCCGTTCAAAAGCAGCGATAGGAACAGGCATAAGTATTTAGTCCTCTCAACATTACAAACACGGTAACGAGAGATACCCGCGGGAGCGAGATCAGACGATGTCGAATTAATCTTTCAGCTCAAACAATGTTTTTACTAGCTCTGTGTTGCGTTCCTCAACTCTGAATTGGCCGCGTTCCAGGCGAACCAGCGGGACTTCGGAAGGGTGGCCTGTTTGAACTGGGTATGCACGCGATCGAAAGTCTGTCTAACCTCTTCGAGAAAGTCCTCATATCGGCCATCGTTGTGGAAGATATAGTCAGCCGCTGGAGCTCGGTCTTCCCATTTGCGCTGAGCATCGAGCCGCTGTTGCGCTTCTTCCTCACTAAAATTATTTCGGGCAATCAGCCGTGGGAGCGTGATTTCATTCTCAGCAGCGACGAGCCACGTAGCATCGCACCAAGCTGAATAACCAGCTTCAATGAGATTCACAGCTTCTAGAATTGCTACTTCTTCGTTGCCTAGATTTGAACGCCAATTCTCTACTACACTCCGCATCTCAGCTTCAATGTCCCCGATTGCCTTCATCCACCGAGACATGTTCTCGGGATTTCCAAAAACTAGGTTGCCGATCTTCTTTCGATCAATGTAGCCATCTTCACCAATGATCTCATCACCGAATTCTGCGACAGCGTTTTTGAAACCTTCTCGTCCTGGATCAAACATTCGGTGGACGATCTTGTCAGCGTCACCGTGAGTAGCGCCGTATTCCTCTACCAGATAGGCGCACATCCCACTCTTGCCTGTCGCAATCGAACCGGTAACACCTAGAATCATCGGCATGCTGGTCTCCTTTAAGAGCTCGTTAACATAGGCCAGCCTAACCTGCTAAGCACTCACGGATCACGGACTCCTCATAACAGACCCACTCGAAGTAGCATGTGTTGACCTGATAATCGACATCGCGACACAATTGAGGAGCGCGCCTTGTCCCATCCTGATGACACCGAAAATACTGTCCGCACATTTCTAGAAGCAGCAGGTATCCCTGCGAGCACAGACGAATTTGAAATGTTCGTCGCTATGTACCCAGATCTCCGTGCCGCTGCTGACAAGCTATACAACGAAAAATGGCGCTACGAAGAACCAGTTCTGCAGTTCACGCCATTGGCACCGCTTAGGAATTCGAGAGGCAACCTCGAACTGAACTCAGAGGGCTAGGTTCATGACAGAACTATTAACTATCGAAGAAGCTTCAGATGCCCTTAGGTCAGGGCAGGTGACTAGCATCGACCTCACAGAATCTTCGCTCTCACGAATCGAAGCTGTCGATGAGCGTGTCGGGGCATTTATTGCGGTCAATGATTCAGCTCGAATCCAAGCGCAAAGAGCTGATGTGGAGCTCACTGCAAAAATGGACCGTGGGCCTTTGCACGGAATTCCTTTTGGACTGAAAGATATTCTCGCAACAAGCGACCAACCAACGACAGCGAACTCGCTCGTCTTAGATACGGCATGGGGCGACGGTTACGACTCAGTTGTTACAGAACGGGTACGCAACGCCGGAGCCATCATCATGGGTAAGCTCGTGATGTCCGAATTCGCGATCGGCACGCCTGATTCCGAAAAACCATTCCCGATACCCCGCAATCCTTGGGATCTTGAAAGATCACCAGCGGGATCATCCTCAGGAACCGGCATAGCGATCTCGACGGGGATGGTACTCGGCGGAATCGGAACAGACACTGGTGGATCAGTCCGTAGCCCAGCATCTTGGAACGGACACACAGGCCTCAAAGTTACGTTTGGGCGGGTTCCAAAATGGGGTTGTGTACCTCTCGGTTACAGCCTTGACTCGATCGGACCCATGGCTCGCTCGGCATGGGATTGCGGAGCAATCCTGAATGTAATCGCAGGCTATGACTCACGTGATATTACTGCTTCACGTGAACCGACGGTGGATTACCTCGACGGAATCAAAGATGGTATTTCCGGGCTGCGTATCGGCATACCTGTGCCGTATTTTTTCGACCATCCTGAAGTCGCCACAGACCAAAGAGTTGCTGTTGAGAAGGTCATTCAACAACTCGAGGCACTCGGTGCCAACGCGCGTCAGGTAGAGTTACCTCACTCAGACATTGCGAAAGAAGCCAACACAATCACGATGCTAAGCGAAGCATTCGCCTACCATCACCCGGATATGGGTAGCGCACGCTGGAGCGAATACGGCCGCAACACAAGAATGACAATCGGAAGCGCTAGTCTGTTCGCCGCTTCCGATTACGTTCAAGCTCAGCGTTTCCGGAGCTGGTACACGCGTGAGGCTGCGAAACTGATGAACGAGGTAGACGTGTTAGTGACGCCAACACATCCAACCACTGCAACATTATCCGCAGAAATGGGTGATCCTTTGAGACGACCCAAACAACCTAGTTTCACAGGACCATTCAACCTCCTTGGATATCCTGCACTGGCATTGCCCGCCGGTTTCTCTTCTTCAGGATTACCGTTCTCGGCTCAGATTATCGGTGCACCATTTTCCGAAGCACTGCTGCTCCGAGCTGGATATGCATACCAGCAGACTACTGACTGGCATCTACGTGTACCTCCGATCGTCACAGCAGGCGAAAACAACGCCGACAATTAACAACCACACTGAGGAGCAACTATCGGCTTATTCAGCAAAGTTATCGAAGAACCAGCTTCTTTCGTTTGTTCGAGTGGCAGGCTATTAAACTTATGAACACGTCCACGCCTGCTGAGAGTATCCACTCTCAACGTCCAGGACCCACTCTGCGTAGTTGGCAGTTCGCGATCGCAACGCTTGCAATTCATCTCTACTTCGTGTCGTACGGTATCTCGATTGTTAACGTGCCAAGCTCTCTATCAAACGAGGCGGATTGGGTTGTCGGGATCGTGGTTGGAGGCCTAGGCTTCGCCGGGATGCTCACACGACCATTGGTTGGTGTATGGGTCGATGGCAGCGCTCGTGAACGCTGGCTTAAGGTGGGTGGGATCGCGACCACAGTTGCCTTCATCGGATACGGTTTAAGCCTTAACCCTTGGCTTATGCTGATCTTTCGTGGAATCCACGGAGTCGCGATGGGAATGTTCACCACATCGCTACTGGCTATGGTTGCAAGTCACATCCCCGAAGAACGTCGCGGATTCGGAATTGGTCTTTACCAGAGCGGAAATGCGATAGCACAACTCTATGCGGCACCACTTTCGTTCTGGATTGCAACCCAAGCATCTTTCGAAGCCGCTTTCTTCACAGGCGCGATCGCAGCTGGCCTCGCATTTTTTGTCGGTTCGATCGTACGTGACCTCGAACCTCCGCTGATAAAAGCACCCACACCCTGGCGCAAACGAGAATGGATCTCGAAACACTCAGTTATTCCGGCTGTTGTCTTCTGTACTATGACTACGACCGTAGGTGCCGTGACAGCATTCCTACCGCTTTTTGCCATCGAACGCGACCTTGGAAATCCTGGCCTATATTACTCCGTTTGGGCTGTGGTACTTCTCGGATCAAGGTTCCTAACTGGAGCACTCGCCGATCGTTTGGGTCGCACTCAGGTCGTACTCCCAGCTCTGGCAGCCGGCGCGCTATCGCTGTTCATCCTAGCGAGCGCTCATTCACAACTTATGATGTTGGTATCAGCTGGTATCGGTGGATTCGCACTAGCTGGAGTTCAAATTTCCGTCATGGCGTTAATAGTTGACCGTACACCGGCTAGTTCTCGAGGCGCGGCGATGGCCACCTACACAATGGCATGGGATGTCGGCGCAGTGATCGGCGGTGTACTGCTCGGAATTATTGTTGATGCGACGTCGTACTCTTTCGGGTTCCTACTAATGGGCTTCCTACCCTTAGGTGGCATTGTCGTATATGCATTCGGGGTCGCTGGCCGAGATTCGAAACAAGCTCATCCAGCAAACGGTGACTCACCGCATTAATCGACACGCTTCAAAACACACACGAACTACTATGCACGGTCAGTGCATCCGCAAGATGATGATCCTAAGACGCACCTAGCGAGAGACCTCGGTATGCTGCGTCTCGTTCTGACTGGAGGAGCAGTGCGACGGCTAATCAGCTTTGATATCGATGGCACCCTAGAAGTTGGTGACCCTCCTGGTGTGATCCCACTTTCAGCAGTGCGACGAGCACGTCATCTGGGATTCGTTATCGGATCGTGCTCAGACAGACCAATCAGTTATCAGCAAGGGCTTTGGGAAAAACATGACGTCCCCATGCAATTCACGGTCCTGAAGCAACAGTTAGCTATTGTGCGAGCAGATTTTGACGTCGATTACTACCTACACATCGGTGACACAGAAGTCGACGAGATGATGGCTAAAAGTGCCGGATTCGATTTCCTACATTCGATCGACGACGATGTAGAGGCTTTTATGTCAGAGCACCAGTTGCACCCCTAGCGGCCTCGCTTCCGTCTGAATTAACGCTGCTAGCTAACCAAAGGCTTGAATTTGACCAATGTCCAATCATCAGTGACGGTATCGAATACAACCTCTAATGGCATATTAATTTCAAGGCCATTCGGAATATCACATTCGACAACATTCGACATCATTCGGATTCCCTCATCAAGCTGAATCACAGCAAACGCGTAAGGGACGTCGTCTGCAAATGCCGGGTGGGCAGGCTGATGCACGACCGTGTAAGTATGCAGTCGTGCTCGACCGCTGACCGGCACCCATTCCCATCCTGGTTGAAGACAGTGAGGACAAGCTTCGCGAGGGTACCAAAAGAACTCTGCACAGAAGCTGCAGTGAGGTATTAACAGTTCGCCACGCTTTGTTCCTTCCCAGAAAGGATCGGTTAGTTCAGGTTCCAACTGCCGTGGGAGTGGTTTCGTATATTCGCTGTTCGCCATCAGTAACTCTTCGTTTAAGTTTCTGCCTATGTTTTAGAGAGTGACGCTCGAACCGAGCACCAGCGTGCACATCACGCTACTGGAACCGCCTCAGCCATTGACCAGGCAAAGGTCGGCCTCCTTTACTTGTCGCTCACCGGCACGACCCATTATCTGGCGGGCGGCCTCAACTACATGGCGAAAACCACCGCCTGTTCCACCTGTCTGACCAGCTCCGATCTGACCACCATCGGTATTGACTGGAAATGCTCCTTTGTAGGTCGTATCCGTACTTTCATAAAAAGGACCAATTTCACCTTTTTGAACAATCCCTGCATCTTCGAGACAAGCCATCGCGAGAATGGTGTAGCAATCGTAGAACTGCGCCATTTGAATGTCCCGAGCATTAACCTGTGCCATCTGTAGCGCTGTAGGTGCCGAGTCCACCACCGGCGTCGTGGTGATGTCATCGTCTGTATAAATGATGTCGTGGTGCGTTGCCGGTCCACCAACACCAAGTATGTAAACCGGCGGGTTCGGTAGGGCTCGTGCGCGCTCAGCAGACGTAACGATCACTGCGTGAGCACCGGAACAAGGCATTACGCTCTCAAGCAAGTGGAGGGGCTCGTTCGTGTAGCGCGAGTTAAGTACATCATCCACGGTAACGGGTTGGTCGTACCAAACAGAGTTCACATTCTTTGCAGCGTTGAATCGTTGATCGACTACTACTTTGGCAAACTGCTCTTGCGTGGTTCCATACTCAAACATATGTCGCTGTTTCATCAGCCCATACCAACCGTTCATCGCGATCACGGGTCCGTATGGCACTTCCCATTCTGTTGTACGACTCGCCGGAGGAAGCTGGGTGCCGGCCTGTGCCTGCGCGGTAAGTCGCGAGCTTGAACGTGGGCGCGATTCACCAAAGATGCACATCACATAGTCAACGATTCCGGCAGAGATTGCCTCCGCAGCCCGAGCAATCGAAGCCGCACCACTCGCTCCATGAACCGTCATGGACGCTGTGAACCTCGGTTGCATACCAAGTGCTTCAGCT
>Ga0310344_10000440_pt1 | contig 32823 bp, 35 predicted proteins | sample HC15DNA20200_MG_FD_203801 | JGI IMG/M metagenome (GOLD analysis project Ga0310344, IMG submission 203801) | Marine microbial communities from station ALOHA, North Pacific Subtropical Gyre - HC15-DNA-20-200_MG | ecosystem: Environmental > Aquatic > Marine > Oceanic | place: Pacific Ocean: North...
CCCGCAGCATCATGAGCCCGGTCGGCAGGGCCTGTCGGATTTCACGGTATGCGACAGTCTCAAGGTCACCGTTGCCGGCGAGACCCTGGCCTATCGCCTTTACCACTTCCGCTTGGCGGCGAGTGGCTGGGAGCATGCGGCTGTCGTGCTGGGCGGGGAGAGCTTTGCCGCCCTTTCGGAGCACCTGCAGGATGCCTTGTGGAAGCTGGGCGGCGCGCCGGCCGAACACCGCAGCGATTCCCTGTCAGCCGCCTACAAAAACCTCGACGCCGATGCGCAGCGGGATTTTACCCGAAGCTATGACGAGCTGTGCCGTCATTACGGCATGCTCGCTACCCGCAACAACCGCGGCGAGGCGCACGAGAACGGATCGATCGAAGGTCCCCATGCCCATCTCAAGCGACGGCTCGATCAGGCCTTACGCCGGCGGGGAAGCCGCGATTTCGTCAGCATCGAGGCCTGGCGCGAGTTCGTTGAGGCGCAGGTCGCCAGACAGAACCGGCGGCATGCTGCGCACATCGATGCAGAACGCAGGGTACTCAAGGCGCTGCCCGCAAGGCGAACCACCGATTTCGCCATGGTCACCGTCGATGTCACCCGCAACGGCACCGTCGCCATCGATCGGGTTACCTATTCGGTGCCTTCCCGCCTCGTCGGACGGCGCCTCAACGCGCATCTCTTTGACGATCGCATTGAGCTCTTCCTCGGTCCGGACAGGGTAATGTCCACGCCGCGTGTGCGGATCAGCCATCCCCACCGGGGGCACAGCATCGATTTCCGGCACATGATCGGTAACCTGCGCCGCAAGCCTGGTGCGCTGCGCAACCTCGTCTACCGCGAAGCCCTGTTCCCCGATCACGCCTACCGGCGGGCCTGGCAAGCCTTCGATGCCCAACTCGATGGACGGCAGGCCTGCCGCGATGCCGTCGCGCTGCTCGATATCGCCGCCAGGGGCGACTGTGTCGACGTGCTGGCCCGGCGGATCGATGAGGCACTCGACAGAGGGCGCTTGCCCGATGTCGATGCGCTCAGGGACGAGTTCCTGCCAACCGCAAGATCGCAGCGCGATGTCACTATCCCGCCTCCCGATCTGCACAGCTACAACAGCTTGATCGCCAGCGGGGAGGTGTACTGATGACCCGCACCAAGGACCAGGCCGCCGCCGTGCTGCCTACCCTGCTCAAGGCCTTGCGCCTGCCGAGTATCAACCGCAACTGGAAGCGCCTCACCGACACCGCCGATCGCGATGGCTGGCCGGCCGCCAACCTGCTGGCCTCGCTTCTCGAGATCGAGATGGCCGATCGCTCCTCCCGGCGCATCCAGCGCCATCGCGACCAGTCCGGCTTGCCCGCAGGCAAGACCTTCGCCACCTTCGATTTCGACGCAGCCCCCGGCATCCGCAAACCGCACCTCTTGTCCCTCGCCGCCGGTGACGACTGGATCGAGAGCGGCGGCAACCTGCTGCTGTTCGGCCAGAGCGGGACCGGCAAGACGCACGCAGTTGCTGCCATTGGTCATGCCCTCATCGACACGGGGCGGCGCGTCCTGTTCTGCTCCACCACCGACATGGTCCAGAAGCTCCAGTCCGCGCGCCGCGACCTCAGCCTACCCGCCATGCTCGACAAGCTCGACAAGTTCGATCTCATCGTGCTCGACGATCTGTCCTACGTCCGCAAGGACCAGGTCGAGACCAGCGCCTTGTTCGAGCTCATCGCCCACCGCTACGAACGCCACTCGCTCGCCATTACCGCCAACCAGCCATTTTCGGCATGGGACAACGTCTTCCCTGATCCCGCTATGACTGTCGCCGCGATCGACCGCCTCGTGCACCACTCGATCATCATCGAGATGAACGGCGAAAGCTACCGCAAACGTTCCGCCGTCGCCCGTATCAACGCCGGCGATTACGACCCGCCGAATGGCGCCCCGGACCGGCCATCATAATTGTCGCTGGCTTCGCGCTCGGGAGCACCCTTGCTGAGGCAACGGGTAATTGTCGCCAGCGGCAATTACATGCCAACCATCCCATGCGCTTCAGACCCTCGCTTCCGGCCAGCGTCAGCGACAATTACCCAGCGTCGTAATTGTCGCTCGACGGTTGCTCCCCGCAACAGCAAATGGTAGCCAGAATTCACCAACCGGCGCGGCCACCTATCGGCCATCATAATTGACGCCGACCGGACTCCGTAATCGTCGCGCTACAATTTGACGGAAGTCGAGTGTTGTTCTGCTCCGATCTTGACCGGCGGAATGAATTTTGGCTGACCATTTGTTGATATTGATATTCGCCTGGTCGAGATGTCCCGGCGGCGCTCTATCTCTTGCTCTGAAGGCGACTTTCAGGACGGACTTGCGAATGGAAATCCGCAAATGCGACCTTAGTCAACTGATCAGGCTTGAATGTCCGTGGTGTGGAGCGTGAAAGGTGCGCGGTGCCTGCCTTTGCAGGGTGAAAAGCCCTTCGCGCTGGAACTCAAATTTCTTGTAAGCGCTAAAACACCTCCACAGGGGGCGCTCAGGCGGCTTGATCGATGACGGGGCTGGCGGTGGCGCGACTATCTACCCAGTTGTAGGGGAGCAGATCATCGATGGGATCTGTGTCGCCTCGCAGGACGATGCGGGCGAGGACATCGGTGAGGTAGGCCTGAGGGTTGATACCGCCCAGTTTGCATGTTTCGATGAGGCTGGCGAAGGTCGCCCAGTTTTCAGCCCCCAGGTCATGGCCTGTGAACAGGGCATTTTTTCGCTGGAGGGTAATGGGCCTGATTGAGCGCTCGACGGTGTTGTTATCCAACTCGATCCGTCCATCCTCAAGGAAGCGGACGAGGCCCTTCCAGTGGTTGAGGGTGTAACCGATAGCCTCGGCTGTATGGGAGCCGCGGGGTAGTTTTGGCAGCATTTCCTTGAGCCATGGCAGCATGTCCGCGATGATCGGAGCGGCTTCAGCCTGGCGCACCGCCAGTCTGTGTTCGGGGCTGGAGCCTCGGATACGAGCCTCGATCTTGTAGAGCCCGGCGATCCGCCGCAGCGCCTCATCGGCGACCGGTGCGTTGCCGCCCTTGGCATCGTCGAAGTAGCCCCTCCTGACATGTGCCCAGCAGAAGGCGAGCGTTCCGGGACCGGCCCTTCGGTCCGGCGCTTCGATATGCTTGTACGCGCCATAGCCGTCGCACTGGACGATGCCGGTGAAGTCCCCGAGCAGCTTTTCCGCCCAGACTTTCCCGCGACCTGGCATGTAGGTGTAGGCGACGGCCGGTGGATCGGTGCCGCCATGCGCGCCATCATCACGAGCGATCGCCCAGAGATATCCCGTCTTCACCTTGCCGGTGCCGGGAGCCAGGACCTTGGCCGTGGTCTCGTCAACGAACAGCCTCGCGCCCGATAGGAGGTCGGCCTTCATCCGGCTGGTCAGGCGGCCGAGCCAGGCGGCGGCTCTGCCTGCCCAGTTACACATTGTTCCCCTGTCGATCTCGATACCCTGGCGCCGCAGTGCCTGTGCCTGCCGGTAGAAGGGAGTGTGATCGGCATATTTCCTGACGAGAACATCGGCGATCAGCGCCTCGGTGGGCAGGCCGCCTGGCACCACATGCTTGGGCGCGGGCGCCTGGAACACGCCATCGCTGCATGCCCGGCACGCCATTTTCGGTCGGGACGTCACGATAACGCGATACTGGACAGGGATGACATCGAGCCGGCTTGATATGTCGCTGTCGATGCAGTGCAGCGCGCCTCCGCAGTAGGGGCATTCCGTCTCGTCAGGGAGGATCACTTCCTCAACGCGGGTCAGATGCGCCGGCAGCGACGCCCGTGCTGTCCCAGGCTCCCTTCGCGCCCGTTCCTTCTTTTGGCCCGCTGCGGCCGCGGCCTGCTCGGCCAAGGCTTCCAGTTCAGCGCGGGCAACATCGAGATCGTCGAGGCTCAGCGCCAACTGATCCTCGTTCAGCTTCTCCGACCGTTTTCCGAATGTCGTCCGGGTGATCTGGTCGATAATATGCTGCATCCGAGCTTCACGCTCGAGGCCGGCCAGGACCATCGCCTTGAGAATGGCGACATCGTCAGGAAGGTCGGCTGCCGTGGCGGACATGCCCCATTTCTGGCAGTTTCCAGGCGGTCCGCAAGGGCGTTTCGATCAGGGGAATCAGGCATGCGACCTATCGTGTCGTCACCGGAGCCTGAGCGCGCGGCGTGTGCATTTTCGACCACTGCAGCCCTTCGAACAAGGCTGACGCCTGGGATGCCGACAGCCGCATCACGCCATCCTGTGCCCGTGGCCAATGGAAGCCCCCCGTCTGCAAAACCTTGCTCACGAGCACCAGGCCGCTGCCATCCCAGACCAGGAGCTTGATCCTGTTCGCCCGCTTGGAGCGGAAGATGAATACCACCCCCGAGAAGGGCTTGAGTCCGAGTTCATGCTCGACCAGCGCCGCCAGGCTGACGGCACCTTTCCTGAAGTCGACCGGCTTTGTCGCCACCATCACCTTGAGCGGCCCTGGCGGGATGATCATCCCGACCGGCTCACCGCGGCAAGCACACGGGCGATATGATCCTCGCTCGCACCGGGCGGCACATGGATCGCGATGGCGGCCGTGCGGATCACGATCTCATCGCCTCCACCATCAGCCGAGCTGGTGCCGCCCGCATCGTCAATCACCGCCGGGACAAAGCCCAGCTTCTTGCTGGCCAGACGCTTGCCCGGAATGCTGTCATGCCGCCACGCATAAAGCTGCTGCGGCAGCAGCCCATGCGTCCGTGCGATTTCCGCGATGTTGGCGCCAGGCTCAAAACTCGACGCGATGATCCGCGCCTTAGCCTCGACCGACCAGCGGCGACGCGCCGGTCCCGCTGGAATGACATCCATACGCGAGGGCCGCTGGCCCTCCTGCCTTTCGAAACCTGTTTCGAATGTTCTTACATCATCAGCCACTACGATACCCCTCGGATGAGGGGCTAAACATAGACAGATCAGCAGCTACGAAAATGTGGGGAGGTTTTGGCGCTTACAATTTCTTTGCAAAGGGCCGATTGCTGACGTGGAGGAGGGAAGGGGGGAATAGCGGGTTGGGCGATCTTTTGGTTGCCTTTCCATTACCCGCTCAAGCTCTTCCATTGGCTCTTGTCTCGCCAATAAGGCCTTTACAGGGAATTGTTGGGCGGCCTTGCCGCAGGAATTGGCCATGGTCCGAATTGCCAGCAGATTTAACCCGGAACTCGAGGCAATCGGTTCCGATATCGTAAATCGCCTTGGAGGCATATGGAAGCCGGGCGGCTCCATGTGCCGCTGCCCCGCACACGCCGATCACAGCCCGAGCCTTTCCGTACGCGTGGGCGATCATGCGCTGCTTTTCAAATGCTTCGCCGGTTGTGATCCTCGCGATGTCATCACCGAGATTCTACGCGTTGAGAGAAATGCGCTTCATCATACCCAGCGCGATAACGTTTCGACACCCAAGATGCCTACCGATCTTTGGCGCCGCCAACAGGCGCTACGAATATGGGACGAGGCTCGGCCTCTCATCGGTACGCCTGCTGAAACATATCTCCGTCGGCGCCGAATTGCGCTGCTGCCGCAGGCGCTCCGCTTTCATCCTCGAACACCGATTGGAAAGGGCGATCATGTCGACTTTCGGCCCGCGATGATCGCCGCTCTGCACGATGGAGGCTTTCATGACGAGGGGCGCTTCGTCGCCATCCAGCGCACCTTCCTCGATCGGGATGATGCCCGGCGCGCGCGTGATCTCGCCGATCCCCGGATGACGCTTGGTCGCCCCGATTGTGCGGCTGTCATGCTGGGCACCGCAACTTCGGTTCTGGGGCTTGCGGAAGGCGTGGAGACCGCTCTCTCGGCGATGATCCTGTTCGGCATCCCCGTCTGGGCCACGCTTGGCAGTGAACGGTTGCATCAGATCGCTGTCCCGGATCGCGTTACTCGCCTCGTGCTGTTCCCCGATAACGATGTCGCCGGTGAGATCGGGGCAGCGAACGCCCTTGAGGTTTATGCCATGGCCGGGCGCACTATCGAAGTCGAGTATCCTCCGATCGGCTTCAAGGACTGGAACGACGTGCTCCGGGCGGGAGGGGAGGGAGTGGGGGAGTGGTGGCGGCAAGTAGCCTGATGGTCAGGCTGTCCCCGCCAGGAGACTACCACAATGACCCAACTTCCCATTCTCGTCGCCGCGGCGAACCTTTCCAAATCGCCTAGCAATGTCCGGACTGTCGGCGATGCCGTCGCCGATGCCCAGCTCGAGGCGAACATTGCCGTCAAGGGCGTCCGCCAGAACCTGATCGGCGTACCCGTGTCGCGCAAAAAAGGACATTACCGCATCATCGCAGGCGGCCGACGCCTCGACGCTGTCCACCGGCTGATCGAGAAGGGCGTGTTCGCCGCCGACTACCAGTTGGCAGTTCTGATCCTCGGTGACACCAAGGACGCGATCGAAACCAGCCTCGAAGAGAATTTCTTCAATCTCACGATGAACCCGGCCGACACTTGCCGGGCCTTCCAGGACATCATCGAGAGCGAGAAGAAGACCCCCGAGGATGTCGCCAAGCGCTTCGGCCTCACCGAGCGGTTCGTGCGCAGCCGGCTTCGTCTTGCCGATCTCGCTGATCCGATCTTCGAAGCCCTGCGCAATGGCGAGATCACGCTGAATGTTGCCGTCGCCTATGCCAGCAACAGCGACCGCACCAAGCAAGCCGAGGTCTTCGAACTGCTCAAGGACGGCTACTACCGGGCCAACGTCAACGAGATCAAACGTCAGCTTGTTGAGGACACCTATGTCGGCAGCGATCCCAAGGCTCTTCTGGTCGGGCGGGATGCCTATATCGAAGCAGGCGGCCGGGTCGACCTCGACCTTTTCACCGACTCGACGACGGAGCGCTGGATCGATGGCGACCTCCTCAACCGTCTCGTGGCCGACAAACTCGCGACCGCCGCGGAGGCCCTGCGCGAACGTGAGGGGCTGGCGGAAGTCCGAGTCATTCCCTCGACCCATGTCAGCTACAACGACACCTGGGATCTGCGCCCGCTCAAGGGCGACACGCCCGAACTCACAGACGAGCAGCAGACGCGTCTCGAGGAAATTGAAGCCGAGATCGAGGCCGCCAACGAAGCCTGGGAAGACGCCGACGAAGACGGCCAGGCCGAACAAGCCAACCGTGTCGAGATGCTCGAGGCCGAATATCGCGCGATCGAGAAGCCTGCACCGGTCCTTACCGAGGAGCAGAAGGCGGGGGCGCTCGCCTATGTCGTCATCGGCCATGACGGCCAGCCGCGTCTTCACGAGCAGCTCTATGTCGCTCCTACCGATGAGCCTGACGATCAGGAGCAGGGCGATCAGGTTGTGGACGAGGACGACAATGACGATGTCGTCGCCGGCTCGGTCAAGCCCACGTACAGCCAGCGGCTCAGCCAGGAACTGGCCGAGATGAAGAGCGAATTGCTGCGTGTGCATATCGCCAGCGATCCGCGTTTCGCGCTCGACCTCGGCACCTTCTGGATGGTCGATAAGGCCACCCGCCATTCGAGCGGCTTCGATCTTGCGACCGAGCTCAAGGCCGACAAGCCCTACTCCGGGCTCACCGGCTACCAGAGCGGGACGCTTGCCGCCGAGGAATGGGGCAAGATTGACGAGGGGCTGGATCGCAGCTGGATCGAGGCGGGCGATGCCTGCCAGCGCTACGACGCCTTCTGCGCGCTTCCCGATGAGGCTCGTGCGGCGTGGCTCGCCTGGGCCATCGCCCGGACGCTCCATGCGGTTGTCGCGGGCAAGACGGGCGAGGCCATGATCGACCATCTTGGCACCAAGCTCGAGATCGATGTGGCGGCCTGGTGGCGTCCGACCGCGAACAACTATTTCGATCGTGTGAGCAAGGCCGCGATCCTTACCCACATCGAAGAGATTGGGGGCAAGGAACTGTCGAGCCGCTACGGTGGGTCGAAGAAGCATGACCTCGCGACCTCGGCCGAGAAGATCTTCGGTGGGTCCGTCCCCATCGAGGCTGAACTGCGCGAAGCGGCTCTCGCCTGGGTGCCCGACGTCATGCGTTTCAGCACGCCTGCGACCGCGCTCGAACTGGCGCCTGCGAAAGACGAGAGCGTCACCGACTCGGGTGACGAACTCCAGCAGGCCGCCTGATCGAACGCTCCTGGGACCGCGGCCTTGCGCTGCGGTCCCGTTTTTTGCGCACTTGCGCCTCAAGTGGCGAACCATGTTCGAGGAACTCGACAATGGCTGACATCATCCAGCTCCCCGTCATGACCGCGCGCGATGCCGAATCCATCGGTTTTGCGCGCTTCAATGATGTGCCGACCTTCCCGATCGATATCCCCGACGGGAACTTCACGATCAGCGCACGCACCAGCGACGGGCGCCGTATCACCTTCTTCTTCGGCGAATATCAGCGCGCCGCGCCGCCGAGCTTCGTCGACATCCAATTTCACGACAATGGGACCACCATCCCCAATGCGAATGGCGGCATCTCGCCCAGCTTCGACATGCTGACGATCGGGCAGGGGGGCCGTCATGCCTATGACAGCAGGCGCCATCCGTCGGATGAGAAACCGTCGATTGCCGTGATCCTCCTTGGATCATCATAGGCAGACGCCTCCTTCTTTCCTTTTGCCTCCAACTCAGGGCCTGGCCTCGCGCCATGGCCCCTTCTTCATGCTGGCCGCAGGCCCGGAGGGAAGGGGGAGGGGGATGATTGGGCCGCGATGGTCCTGATCCAATCCGGAGTTCCGCCATGTCTGTTCCTCTCCTTGCGCTCGCGCATCCCAACGAGGCCGAAAATTCCACGACCACACGCCTGTTCGGCGTCGCTACCCGGCTAGCTGACCTTCTCCAACGCGGGCGCTCAATCCGCCGCCAGGACCTCAAGCGCCTCATGGAGGAAGCCTTCAGGGTCTCCGACGCGACAGGCACCTGGTCGATGCGCGATGCCTACGATGCGCTCGAGGCCGCACAGGTGATCCTCCTCAAATCGTCGGCCGGCTGGACTGGCTTCGATCTGGCGGGCGCTGATGCATTCGCCTCGCTTCGCCGCTTCGAACATGCGCTCCCGACCCAGACCTATCGCAGCGAGCATCAAATCGAGATGCAGCAGTTCAGTACACCGATCTCGCTCGCCTGGCTCGCCGCACAGGCCGCGCGTATCCGACCGGACGATCTGGTGCTTGAACCCTCCGCCGGCACCGGGATGCTGGCCGTCCACGCCTTCGGGGTCGGCACCGCACTGGCCCTCAACGAGCGCGACCCTGGTCGCGCCTCGCTGCTCGGCAAGCTGCTCGGTGTGCCTGTTACGACCCACGATGCCGAATTCATCAACGACCTGCTACCCGCTGACCAATCCGCAAGTGTCGTGCTGATGAACCCGCCCTTCAGCCGGAGCGAGGGGCGGGGAAAGGACCGTTTCGCAGGCGCTCGCCATCTGCGCTCCGCGCTGTTGCGCCTGGCGCCGGGCGGGCGCTGCGTCGCGATTATGCCGCCCAGCTTCGCAGCGGACGGCACCGCCGCCTCCGGCTATGCGATGGTCTGCGAGACCGCGACCCCGCGTGTCGAGATCACCATTCTCGGCAACCCCTATGCCAAGCATGGCACCAGCATCGCCGTTCGGCTGATCATCTTCGACAAAGGCTGGACGGGGACGACGGAACGCTTGACCGCCCAATCCATCGAGGAGGCTGAGATTCTGGTCGCTGCCGTCCCGCCGCGCCTTGTCCTACCCGAGCCGGAGCCACCCGCACCGGCCGTCATTCCCTTGCGTCCACGCCGTGCTATGATGCCCTCGCCGTCCACGATCTTCGGCGGCATCCAGAAGCGCGCTCTGGTCGCACCCGACCGCATCGCTGCGGATGGGAGCACCAGACCCGTCGACTATGCGATCCGCGCCACGCCGCTGCCAGCGGGCGACCCTGTCGGGCATTACGCGCCCTGGCGCCCCGCACGCATCGATATCGCGAACGCCACGCCCCACCCCGACCAGTTGGTGGAGTCAGTTGCGATGGCGTCCGTGCTGCCGCCCGCGCCCAGCTATCGCCCGATGCTCCAACCCCAGGCCTTCGCTGCCCTGTCCGACGCCCAGCTCGAGACGATCATCCACGCGGGCGAAGCTTGCGAGCGCGATCTCAAGGGTACCTTCTTGCCCAACAAGGCAGGCGACCAGCTCCACGAGGACCCGGAAGGGGCAGTCTATCGCACCGGCTACTTCATCGCTGACGGCACTGGTGTCGGCAAGGGCCGTGAAGGTGCGGGCATCATCCTCGACCAGTGGAACCGCGGTCGTCGCCGGGCGATCTGGATTTCACGCAGTTCGGCGTTGATCGAGGACGCAAGACGGGACTGGAGCGCACTGGGCGGCGTGCCGATCGATATCCAGCCGCTCGATGCCTTTCCACTCGGTGAACCAGTCGCTATGGCCAGCGGGATCCTCTTCCTCACTTATGCGACGCTGCGCTCCCAGCGCCATGACCGGGCATCGCGCCTGCAGCAATTGCTCGATTGGGCAGGGCCGGATTTCGACGGCGTTATCCTGCTCGACGAATCGCATGCGCTCGGCAACGCTGCCGGCACTGAAACCGAATTTGGCGCGGCCAAGGGATCCGAACAGGGCCTTGCGGGGGTCCGCCTGCAAATCGCGCTGCCGCGTGCCCGCGTCATCTACGTCTCCGCGACCGGCGCGACCAAGCCGGAAAATCTGAGCTATACCGCGAGGCTCGGCCTCTGGGGACCAGGCACTGCCTTCCGCGACCGCGACGCTTTCCTTGCCGCCATGGAGGAGGGCGGCATCGCGGCGATGGAGATCGTCGCGCGCGATACCAAGGCCATGGGCCTCTACACGGCGCGCGCGCTCAGCTTCGCCGGCGTCGAATATGACCCGCTCGAGCATAAACTGACACCCGCCCAGATCGAGATCTACGATGCTTATGCCGATGCCTGGACGATCTTATGCGCAGCTGCGCATAAGATCGCTTATCGCGAGGAAGCGGTAATGCGAAGGAACGCGGCTTAGGCGCGGGATTCCTGGGGCGCGGCACGCAGTTGCTCCGCATTATTTTGATTGCGAACCTCGGCGGTCTCTGGACCAGTTGAGGAGTCAATCATGCTCAAATTACACGACGAGTTGATAGCCGAACTCTCGAATTTGCTCACGGCGCAGAATTACAACCCGGTGGTCGTCGCGAACAATCGCCTCTACGCACGCGCGTTTCTCGATTATCTGGCCGAGTGCGATCTCCAGGTCGAGGCCGTGACGCCCGTGCAGGTCGATCAGTATTTTATCTATGCATCTCAGGATTTTGAGGTCCAGTATGGTCGACCTCCTAGTCCACGCTGGCACATGTTGCCGCGCTCCGCGATCGCCAAGCTCCTTCGGCTAGTTCAAGGGAAATGGCCCCCGGACGCCGAAATGATCGGTCCCGATGCCGAGCATCGACACGAAATCTGCGACGAATATGAGGCGTGGCTGCGCGATGAGCGCGGGCTGGCAAGCGCGAGCATTGCGGCGCTTATGTGGGAGGCGCGAAACTTCCTGCGATGGCAGTTCGACCGCGGCGGCGCTCCCAGTCTCCGGACCTTGGGCGTCGTGGAAGTCGATCTCTACATGGACATGCGTGCGCCGGGTCTGCGGCGAAAATCATTAGCCGATGTAGCTGAGCGCCTCCGCTCGGTGGTGCGCTATCTGCATCGGACGGGACGCATCCCGACCGATCTGACGCCACACATCATCGGCCCCATGCTCTATGCCTACGAAGATGTGCCCTCGACGCTGGAAAGGAGCCAGATCGCCGCGGTTCTGGCGACAACGAAGGAGGACAGATCGCCACGCGGACTGCGCGATTATGCGATACTTCAGCTGCTTGCCACGTATGGCCTTCGCGAAGGTGAGATCTGCCGACTTCGGCTCGAGGACGTGGACTGGCGCGCAGAATCCCTGCGTATCCGCCACACCAAGACCAATGCGTACTCGTACATGCCGCTAATGGTGACTGTTGGTGAAGCGCTCCTCGCCTATCTTCGACTTGGGCGCCCAAGGGTTGGGGCGCGGGAAATCTTCATCCGGTCCGTTGCTCCCTACACGGCAATGGAAAACTTGTACGGCATGATCCGCGGTCGGTTGGCCGCCGCAGGCGTAGTGCCAGCAGGAAAGCGGGGGCCGCATGTCTTCCGCCACGCACGTGCGGTCGAAATGCTGCGGGCGTCCGTCTCGCAAAAGATCATCGGCGATGTGCTCGGGCATCGATCCACCGAATCCACCAATGCCTATCTCAAGCTGGCGACAGATGATCTCCGCGCCGTGGCACTCGATGTGCCTGGAACGGAGCTGCTGTCATGAGCGCCTGGCACGATCCCGATCGCACCGTCGTCGACGCCTTCCTGGTAAAATCGCAGTTCCGACCGGGAAGCGTACCGACCTATCGCTGGTTCCTTCGCAGCTTCGAGGGAGTAGCTCGGCATCATACGGCAGTTGACCGGCGGATGCTCGAGACCTGGCTGAAGGAAATGGAAAACCAATGGCGATTGCAGACGCTGCTCAATCAGGTGTGCATTGTCGATCGCTTCCTCGATCACCTCGTCGAAATCGCGCTGATCGTTGATAATCCGGTCGCTACCCTGCGCCGTCAGTACAACGTCAAGCAAAGCAAGCCGATCTGGCGGGCGTTGGCTTCCCCCAATCCCGACGAAGCCTTGGCCGGGTTACGGCGGCCTGCGCCCTTCGGCAGCGTGCTTGGCGACTTCATGCACGATCATGTCATGCTGATGCGCAGCCGTGGATATCAATACGAAGCGCAGGCTCACTGGCTGCTACGGTTCGACCGCTTCCTTCAAGCTCGCCTGGACCTCGCCGAGAGGCCACTTGAGGTAATGCTGACGAGCTGGGCGGCCGCCAAGCCGACACGTAATCACGCGGCGGAATGTCAGAAGGTGGCGCGGATCCTGACCAAGGCACGGTTCCGTCTTGATCCGAGCATCCCGCCGAGGCGCTTCAATATCCGGCCGGAGCAGGAAATCAGGCGTGAGCACAGGCGGCCGCATATCTTCAGTCCGGCGGATGTTCGGTGCATGCTCGATACCGCCCGGTCCTATCCGTCGCCGGATGCTCCCCTGCGACCCATGACACTCTACACCATGATCATGCTGGCCTATTGTGCCGGGCTACGGCGAAGCGAGCTGGCTTGGCTCGATCTCGGTGACGTGGACCTGCAATCAGGCACGATCACGATCCGGGAAACGAAGTTCTACAAGACCAGGATATTGCCGCTATCCGCCAGTGTCGTGGTCGAGCTGCGCGCGTACATCGATGCGAGGCGGCGCGCTGGCGGCTCACAGGACCCGAAAACGGGGCTGTTCTGGCATGCCCACTTCAATGATCGATACACTCCCAACGCGGTTACGACGATGATCACCAACGTCATGCGTCGTGCCGGGCTCAAGCCCGCTTCGGGGCGAATAGGGCCCCGTGTTCATGACTTGCGTCACTCGATGGTGGTCAACCGAATCCTCCAGTGGTACCGATCCGGCATTAACCCTCAGGAAAAACTGCACTTCCTATCGACCTACATGGGGCACCGGGATCTCCACTCCACGCTGGTCTACATCACCGTCACGCAGGAACTGTTGCAGGAAGCCAGTGAACGGTTCCGCGCGCTCGGTGCCCCGCGTCTCATCACGGAGGCGCGGCCATGAGGAAAGGCAATCCCTTGCCCGCATTGTTGCGGGCGTTCTTCCAGGAGTGGCTGGCCGAGCAGCGCAGCGCGTCAATCCATACAATCCGTTCTTATCGCGACACCTGGCGGCTACTGCTCCGGTTCGTCGCGGAGCGAAAAGGCTGCGGGGTCGCGCGGCTGACATTGGTCGACATCTCGGCCGAAGAGGTACGCGCGTTCCTCCATTATACCGAGCATGGCCGCAAGACCACGATCGGCACGCGGAACTGCCGACTGGCCGCCATCCGCAGCTTCTTCAGCTTCGTGGCGGACAAGGACCCGGAATACATCGCGCAGTGCTCAGCGGTCCTGGCTGTTCCGTTGAAGAGGGAACCCACCGCTGCGCCTTGCTACCTCGAGCCCGAGGAGGTCGAGGCGATTCTTGCCCAACCCGACCGATCGACACTCGAAGGGATGCGCGACCATGTGCTGCTCTCGTTTCTGTACAATAGCGGCGCGCGCATCCAGGAGGCGCTCGACCTGTGTTCCGAGGCGATCCGGTTCGAAACGCCGAACTTCGTGCGTCTTTACGGCAAGGGGCGCAAGGAACGGATCTGCCCGCTCTGGCCGGAAACCGTGGCATTGCTCAGGAAGCTGTTGGAGCGGCAGCCGCGTGCGCCCGATGCGCGGATCTTCGTCAATCGATACGGTGAGCCGCTGGGGGCCTCAGGGGTGCGGTTCAAGCTCAGCGCCTACGTGGAACAAGCCGCGAAATCGACGCTGACCCTTCAGTCAAAACATGTGACGCCTCACAGCTTCCGGCACGCGACTGCTGTCCACCTCGTTGCCGCCGGGGTCGATATCACCGTCATCCGCAGTTGGCTCGGGCACGTCAGCCTCGACACGACCAATCACTATGCTCAGGCCAATTTGGAGACCAAGCGAAAGGCCCTGGAGCAGGTGGGCGCACCGACGGCGAGCAACGCCCCACCTTCGTGGAAGCGAGATGCCAGTCTGATGGAGTGGCTCGACACGCTGTAAAATAATGTGAAGGACGCGGCGAAGTGTTCCGCAGCTTTGCAGGACTACGCCGCGTTCCTTCGCATTACCGCTTCCTCGCGATAAGCCGTGATTCATCGTAATGTCGACGCTGCGCTCAAAGCCGCCAATATCGTCGATCGCGCCTCGGGCCGGACCTTGAACGCGATGGCAAAGGGATCGGCGCTCAGCCGGTTCGAAAGCTCCAAGCAGCGCTTCTGGTCGGCCTTGCTCATCTCGATGAAGATGCCGACCGTTTTCGAGGCGATCGAGACCGAAATCTCGGCCGGCAACGTGGCTGTCGTCCAGCTCGTGAGCACCGCCGAAGCGATCCTCGACAGGCGGCTTGCCGAACTCTCACCTGAAGAACGCGTCCATCTCGATCTGGAACTCTCGCCGCGTGCGACCATGATCGACTACCTCAAAAACGCCTTCCCGACCCAGCAGATGCGCGTCTTTGCCACCAGCGATGGATCGCTCCGATCAGAACCAATGCGCGACGAGGCGGGCGATATGGTCGAATGCGCCGAAGCCATTGCAACGCGCGATGCATTGATCGAGGAACTCTGCGCCATGCCTCCCGTGCCGGCCGCGCTGGATGCTCTGCTGGCTCACTTCGGGACCTCGCGCGTCGCGGAGGTAACCGGCCGGTCTCGCCGCATTGTGATCGGCAGCGACGGTTCCCAGAAGCTGGAACGGCGCGGGACACGCGCCAATCTTTCCGAGACCCAGGCGTTCATGGATGGGCACAAGCCGATCCTGGTCTTCTCCGATGCCGGGGGCACGGGCCGTTCCTATCATGCCGATCTCGCCTGCAGGACGGCCGACAAGCGCCGCGTCCATTTCCTGCTTGAGCCGGGCTGGCGGGCCGATGTCGCGATCCAGGGCCTGGGGCGCACCCACCGCACCAATCAGAGCATACCGCCGGTGTTCCGGCCGGTGACGACCGACTGCAAAGGCGAGCGGCGCTTCATCTCGACGATCGCGCGCCGTCTCGACAGCCTGGGCGCACTGACACGCGGCCAGCGTCAGACGGGCGGCCAAAATTTGTTCGATCCGGCGGATAATCTGGAGAGCGACTACGCCCGGGAAGCCCTCACCCAATGGTATCATCTTCTCCATGGGAACAAGCTCTCGAGCGTGAACATGGAGAGCTTCCAGACCATGACCGGACTCAAACTTAGAGACGAGGACGGCACACTGCTCGAAAAGCTGCCGCCGATCCAGCGCTGGCTCAACCGCATCCTCGCACTCAGGATCGCGACACAGAACGCGATTTTCGATGAATATATGGGGCTCATCCAGGCACGCATCGATGCAGCGCGCGAGGCTGGCACGCTTGACGTCGGGGTCGAGACCATCCGTGCCGAGCAGATCATCATCCGGTCAGAGCAGACGCTGCGTACCGATCCGGTGACCGGCGCCGAGACCAGATTGCTAAGACTCGAACTTCATCTGCGTCCGCGCGTCATGCACTGGAAGCGGCTGATGCAGATCTGGAACGGCACGCGTGAAATCGCTTATCTCTGGAACAGCCGCTCGAAGCGCGTCGCTCTCAAGGTGCCGTCCTGGTCGATCACCGACGAAGAGGGGCGCATCGTGTCCATGTGCCAGCTCGTTCGTCCGACAGGCGGGACACGCATGCAGGAAATAGCGATGTGGGCCAGCCTCTGGAAAGAGATCGACCGCGATGAGTTCCAGAAGCTGTGGGAAACCGAAGCAGCCGAGGCGGAAGCCAAGGTCGATATCGAAACCGTCAACGTCGCGACCGGTCTTCTCCTGCCGGTTTGGCACCGACTTCCTCAGGATGATGTTCGCGTCTGGCGGATCGATGATGGCCAGGGCATTTCGATCATCGGGCGCCTGATCCCACCGGCGGCGATGGCGGAACTGCAATCAGTGTTCGGTCTCGACGGCACGGTCGAATTGACCGCTTCCGAACTTGGTGCCGCAGCCCAGAAAGGCACGGGCATCGCAATTCCAGGACTGGGCGGCGCCACTTTGGCGACTGCACTGGTCAATGGCTCGCGCCGGCTCGAAATCCGCAATTATCGGTCGGAAGACCGCGAACGGCTGAAAGCCCACGGCGTATTCAGCGAGGTCATTGCGTACAAGACCCGCCTGTTCATTCCGCTCGACCGGTCGAATGAGGTCATCGAGGCGATCCTGGCGATGACGCGGATCTGATCGCATCTGAAAGTACGATCACTCGCCAAAAGCGATCCGGGCACCTCGTGCGCCCGGATCGCATCGATCAGCCTGCCGCAGGCGTGGTCTCCGGTGCCGGTTCAGATGGCGGAACTGCCTCGGTGCCTGTCTTCCTCGCCCGAATGCGCTTCGGCTTCGGTGTTGCATCCGCGCTCGCGACAGGCGCCTTTGCGGCAGCGTTCTTGGTGACCTTGCGCTTGGGCTTTCCTGCGGCGGGTTTCGGTTTGTCCGCGACGGCCTTGGACGAGGGACCTTCCGGTGCGGGTTCTGCTGGGACCGTCTCAGCAACGGCAGGGTTGGGCGCCTCGGAAACCGACGGTGCAGGCGCGTCAACGGCGACGGGCGCAACGGCGGCCTTACGCTTGGGCTTCCTGGCCGCGGGCTTCGGCTTGGCTTCCACAGTCTTGGCACGGGGGCGACGTACTGGTGCGGGCTTTGCCGGTGGCGTGTCGGCGACGATAGGCGCGGACACTTCGGCAACTGGGGATGCCGGCACTTCCATGGCAACAGGCGCAGGAGAGTTCTTGCGTTTGCCGCCGAGGCCCAGCTTCAGTGCGACTTCCCTGCGGGCCGCCGAATATCCTGGCGCGACCATCGGATAGTCTGCTGGAAGGCCATAGCGGCCGCGATATTCCGCAGGCGTCAGGCCATGCGCCCCCAGATGTCGCTTGAGTGCCTTGTACGGCTTGCCATCGATCAGGCTCAATATGTGATCGGGCGAGACCAGACTCTCCTCAATGGAGACCGCGGGTTTGTGGTTCGGCGCGGTCACCGGCGTTTCTGGTGGAACCGCTTCTGTAACTGGAGCGGCGACCGGCATCTCTACGGCAGCCTCGCCTAGCAGCGCCCGCCGCGTCCCCTCCACCAGCGCTGGCAATTCGGCGCTCGGCACGGTGTTATTCGCGAAATATGCGCTGAGCAACGTAACGGTCAAAGACATGACGCCCGGATCTTCGGTCTCGGCCATGTAACATCCTTCTTCTTGCTGGGGACACGGGTCTTGAACCAGGCGCACTTGCGCAAGTGTAAACAAGCTCGTGCCTTCATTCGGCGGCCAAGTCAAAAGGAGGGGAGGAGGTGGCAAGTGGTTGGTGCGGCAATTGGGCTGCCCACGATCCTCATGGAGACCCCATGGTCGACCACTTCATCCAGGGCTCATTCGCCTTCACGTGCTCGATCGCCGAAGCCGCGCTCATCGAAGAGGCATGGCAGCTTGCCGCCGATCTGACGGGCGATTTCGATCCTGCTCCCATCAGCGACGAACTGCTGGCAGTCTTTCCGCCGACCTTTGCCGATAAACCGCTGAGCGGGTTCGCTACGATCTTCGATGATGCGAACTTTCCTCACTTCGGCGCCGAAATTCAGGTCGAAAATTCGATCGAGGATACTAAAATCTGCTCGGTCAGCATTTATAGCGACACAGACTTCCAGCCGTGGCCCATCGCCGGGCTGATCCGACGTTGCTGCCAACCGTCACTGGTTATTGGCCCGATCGGCTTTGAGTGGAGCCTAACCTGTAGCAAACCCCGCATCGACAGTTTTGGCGGAGGTTGGTGCGCCATATTCCCCGACCGGATCGAGATCGAGACCACGCGGGAAACGCTGTCGAAGGCGCTCAACGGTGGACTGTCATGAGCCGCCGCAGTCACTGGGACGACAATCCCGACCATCCTGCAGACGATTGGAAAACCGAAGTTGCGAACGACGATACCCGTCTTGGCTATCTCGATTGGGTTGAAGTCCGGTCGGAAATGCTCGCCTCCGAGGATAGACCGGCCACGGCCGAAGTTTCACCTCGCCGTGATGCCGTTCGCATCCGAGCAACCGATCGGCTTGGCAACATCGCCTATATCCATCGCGAAGCGAACCGCCCGATGCGCTGCACGCTCGGCAATGGCGTGTCCGCCGCGCTTTTCTATGCCGGCATCACGACCGATGAGATGACCTGCCGCTTCGCGCTCGATGATTGCGAAACCGCCGACCAGGCGCTTGCTATCGTTCGGTGCTACGGGTCGCTCGACTATGGCTATTGCCACGCCGGCCCGCCACCGGGCTGGGATAGCTCACCAGCGAGCACACCCGCACTTCATCTGCTCGCGGGTCTGCTTGGTGAACTTGACCGAATAACGACCATCATGCCGGAGATCCTGAACCAGATCGACGGGGCCGCCGTGAAACGCGCCCGCGCCTTCATCGCAATGGAAGTGTCCCCAGCATCCCGCGAGGCCTGAGAACCTGCGGCCACCGGGCCGGCCGCCAAACCCCTGCCACGGAGAAAGACCATGACCGACGTCTCGACGTCGGGCGCTTCCGCGCGCCTGTACAGCCAGACCCCGTTCGACGAACGGGGCAATTTCCACTATGAGGGCGACCTCTACCGACCCGGCGACAATCTCGCGACGCTCGCCGCGCGCATCGAAGGTCACCTCAAGACCAAATTCCCCGACACACTCTTCGCGATCAGGACCGAAAAATTCGCGGGTGGCCGCAAGATCACTGCCGAAATCCTCGACACACCGGCAGACCTTACCGCACGCGACGCGCAGAACGACTTCTTCGTTGCGGTGCGCGACCAGATGGAGCGCTTCGGCTACACCCGATCCAACCTGCTGCAGGATCTCCACAACTGCTCCTTCTACTGCGAAGCACAGATCGGACAGGCATATTGGGCCGCACTCGCCGGTCGCCGGGGGCGCAAGAACCCGGTCGAAGCCAAAGTCTCGCTTGCGGCGTTCAAGAAACAGGTCAGGGCTGGTGACAGTCTGAAGCTGGTCGACGCGCCAGCCGGACACCGTGCGCTCGGGACGACGAGGGCAATCACGCAGGTTCGCTCAGGAGATCTCATTCTCGAAGGCCGTTCCTATCTTAGCTTTCCGCGCGCCTCGGCCTTCGCCTGCGACGGGCGGCTCGTGCGGATTTCGAACGGCTCGGAATATGAGCCCGATTCGCATCTGCTTTATGAATGGCTGCGCCGGGACGCCGCCTGAGCCATGGCCTTCATCGTCAAGGGACCGGCCGTCTGCAACAAGCCGGGCTGCGGCAAATGCTGGGACGTCGATCCCGTATTGCTTGTCCCATGCCCGGATTGCCAGGCGCCGATAGGCGTCGGCTGCCGGCGCCCCAGCGGCCATAGCGGTCCCTTCGTTGAATTCCACACCGCCCGCGACCTGCTCGCGGACCGCGAGGGCAAATATGGCCCGTGCCCTCTCGGCATCTGCGGCTCTGCAGCCCGTGACCGTCAGTCGAGCCTGCCGCTGTTCGACTGAGTGCAGGCTTCGAAAGGTGCGGTCTGCCTCCTCCATCATCTTGGGAGCGAACTATGCCCGACACTCTCTTCTATCAATTTGCCGACAGCGAAGGATGGAGCGAGGCCACTCAGCTTGGGCTTCTCCTGCGCTATATCGCCGCGCAGGACGATCTCGCCACCTTCGCGGACTTTCTTGCCCAATGCCGCGGCAGCGAGCCGGGCGGTGTGACCGACCCCGCGGATCGCTTCATATGGGAGGTCGCCGAGCGCCTCGGCAATCCCGGTCTCACCCTCAACGCGGCATTCCAGTCCTTTTGCGCCAACGCCTTCGACCTGCTCACCCCGCGCCAGGCCGCCGAACGCTGGTGCTGCTGGTCGGTCGCATAGTGAGAGGCCCATGACGATCGACATCATGGTCGGGCTGCCGCACCTGGGTGATGGCGCAATCCTCAACCGCGCGGTCGACATGCGGGTACCGGCGCTGGTTTCAGCCAATGCGCTGTCGCGCTGGAGTCGCCGCAAGGGCTGGCCGGAATGGCTAGGCTGGAACCTTGGTCAGCTCGCCAATGCGTCGAGACTGGCCAGCCTCTCACTCGATTCTGCGGGGTTCGTCGCCATGGCGCGCTATGGCGGCTTTCCCTGGACGACGAGCGACTATCTGGCGCTTGCTGCAAGCTTTCCGTTCCGTTGGTTCGCCAGCATGGACTATTGCGTCGAACCCGAAATCGCCCGCGACCGCGAGGAAGTGCTCGACCGCATATCGCGCACCATCCGCGCCAATTTCGATTGCCGGTCGGACGCGCGCGATCTCGGCATCGAACACCGCCTGATGCCGGTGATCCAGGGTAGGCGGCCCGACGACTATGAGCGCTGCCTCGACGGCCTCGCGCTCGACTATGACCGCACGCCCCTGATCGGCGTGGGCAGCATGTGCCGTCGCGAAGTCTCGGGCCCGGAGGGGCTGATCGCTGTCTTCGATCACCTCGACTCCATTCTGCCGAAGGGCGTCATGTTGCACGCCTTCGGAGTCAAGGGAACCGCGCTCTCCCACCTGAAAGGGATCGAGCACCGGATCGCCTCGATCGACAGCCAGGCTTATGGCCAGTCTGCAAGACGCGATGCCTTCGCGCGCGGCGTCGCCAAGACCGACACCCTGGTGGCGCAGCACATGCAGGCGTGGACGGCCGGCCAGTTCGCGCGCCTTCGCGGCTCCGCGGCGCTCCGCCAGCCGGAACTATTCCTCCCCCAGCCGGACCCACAACCGGCCGACCCCTGGGAACAGGCAATTGCCCAGGCGCGTGCCGAGATCCGCACTCTCGTTGAGGACGGCGACATTGGCCACGAGGACGTAACGACGCTCTGGGTCGAGCAATGGGCGGCCGACATCTATCGCGACCGCATCGCGCACTAGGCTCTATTCCGCGGTTGTGCGTGCCGGGATGGAGGGAAGGGGGTGGGGGAGAGTTGGCCGGTCCGAAGCGGATCGGGCCGTTCCAACCAGGAGATGTCCCATGGCAACGCTCGCCCAGCATATCGACGCGCCTCAGGTTTCTGGCGCCTACAAGGTCGACCTATCCCGCGGTCGCAACATCGGACGGGTTTCATCCGAATGGTATTCGCGCCCCGACGACGAGAAATTCCTCTCCCTCGACGATCTCTATGAGAATGTACGCCGTCGCGCCGACCGCGCCCGCACGCGTATCGTCGAAAGCCGCGACGTCCGCGTCGAGGCAAGTATGGACAATGCCGAACGCCTCAGCCTCATCGTCCCCGGCGAAGCCGAGCCGATCGCCCCCACCAACTGGTCGTTCGGGCAGTTGTCTAGCCTGGTCGGCGCTCCTGCCTCCTATTTGCGGGGTCTGCCCGCCGCGCTCGCGGGCATCAATCTCCAGCATGGCCTGCTGTCGCACCGCGGCGAGCAGGTAAAGCTCCTCAAGACCAATGAGGGCCGCTCCGAACTGCGTGCCGTCACCGGACCCGATTATGGACGCATCTGGGACCATGAACTGGTCGCGGCCGTCATGAAGATCGCCGGCAACGGCGTCTCCGATACGCGCTGGAAGGTTCCGGGCGTGCTCGACTGGCGGTCGATGCGCTACAACCCCTATGTCGATGTCACGCGCGAGACGACGACCCTCTATGCCTCGGATCGCGACGTTTTCCTGTTTTTGGTCGACGACACGCATCCGATCGAAGCCGGCAAGCTGCCGAACGGCGAACCCGATCTCTTTTTCCGCGGCTTCTATTGCTGGAACTCGGAGGTCGGCTCCAAGTCGTTGGGAATAGCGACGTTTTATCTCCGCGCGGTTTGCATGAATCGCAACCTTTGGGGCGTTGAAAATTTCGAGGAAATCTCGATCCGCCACTCGAAATTCGCCGCCAACCGCTTTGCCCATGAAGCGGCGCCCGCGCTTGAGACCTTCGCCGACTCCTCGGCCATGAGCTTCATCGAGGGCATCAAGACCGCGCGCGGTCGCATCGTCGCACGCTCCGACGAGGATCGCGACTCCTTCCTGCGCAAGAATGGCTTCTCCAAAACCGACACCGCGAAGATCATCCAGTCGGTGATCGCCGAGGAAGGCCATCCGCCGACCAGTCTGTTCGATTTCGTGCAGGGGATCACCGCGCACGCTCGCACCAAGTCGAACCAGGACACACGGCTGGAAATCGAAGGCAAGGCGCGCAAGCTCTTCGCCAAGGCGAGCTGAGGAGGACGCCATGCCGAGCTTCACGATAGAAAGCACCTATCGGCTGCCGGTTTTCCGGCACCGGACCTATGAGGCGGCCACTGCCGAAGATGCCTGCCGGCTTGCCATCGCGGACGAGGACTGGACCGACCAGAAGAAGGACTATGAGAATAGCGGGGCAACCTACCTGACCGGCATCTGGCCCGGTGTGGATAGTGCCTATATCGCTGCCGCTCTGGCGCTGCCGCCTGGTTTCGCCGAGGGTGAATGTCCGCCGCCGACGACCGGGACGCAATCGGTCACACCGGTAGCGGCTCCGGTCATGCCGCGCTGTCGCCATTGCGGCAGCGCGGACATTTGCCGGGACGCGAACGCCATATGGGACGAGGTCGCCCAGATATGGTCGCTGCTCGCAACCTATGACAGCCAGACCTGCGAGCGGTGCGGCGCAGACAGCAACAACCTGGCCCTCTGGGTTCCGGTCGCCGAACCGGGCTCGGCCACCGCTTTCCTGTGGGACGTGATCCAGGCGCTGGAAACCACGTCCCTTGCCTGGGACGCAGAGTTCCAGCGCTTCTGCACCGAAAGTCATGGCCTGCTGTCGGCTGATGAAGCCGCCACCCGATGGCGGAGCGTCGCAGTCGCCTGACCATCCGGTCCGACCACCGGGCCGGCCCTCAACACCCGCTCATCCCAAGACGGCTTCGACCCAGGTCGGAGCCGTCCTTTTCTTATCGAAAGGATCTGACCATGCACGCATCCGCCCAGGTCGAAATGCAGACCTTCACCGTCACCGTTGAATTCTCCACCGGCGGCGAGCCCTATGCCACCGAGACTTACACGGTCGAAGCGACCGACTGGTATCGCGCCCAACGCGACGCGATCGAGATGTCGGTCTCCAGCCCCTACGACAATGCGCGCATCCCCGACCTGACGCGCCGCGTGACCGCACAATAGCCAGCCCGGCTTTCTCCCGCCGCCGGCTGCGGTATGGCGGGAGAAGTCGCGGCCGCAACCGGAGTTGCCGCTCATGCTCACCACGAGGAGCCAGCGCTGGCGCGATCGGCGCTGCCACTGGGTGCCAGGCGCCACCGAGATCGATCCGCGGCGCTTCGCCGTGGATATCCGGTTCTCGATCGCGTCACGTCCGCCGGAGACGTCACGGCGCTCCCGCTGCTTGCCCGCGCAGCCTGAGGCAAATCGAGGCAATCGGAGGGAAGGGGGCGGGAATGGGTTGCCGGTCAGGGATCGGCCCGACGGAGAACCCACCATGTCCGACCATGACGCCCGCGCCCTCCTTGTCGAGGCGCTCGACTTCTTCAACGATCATCCCCGCTTCAGCCTCCGACGCGATCGGCGTCGGACGAGCTACGAACTCGCCGCGCGGATCGATGCCTTCCTTGCGCCCGACACGGCGGTTCTGCCGATTGTGGCTGCCGCCCGCGAACACTGGCCTAACGCTCATATCCTACGGATCGACCCGGACGAGCAGACCGTCCAGCGCGATGGCGACGGCTACTGGGTGCGGGCATGGGTCCGCGTGGATGCGGCCGGTCTTGCCGACGTCGGCGCTGCGCCGGCTGACCGATACGCCCGCGCGGTCGCCGCGCTGCCGGGAATCACTCGTCAGGTTCTCCTGGCGGATTTGCTCGGCGACGAGGATTTCACTGCGATCGCGGCCCGTCTCGGCATCTCCACGCACGAGGTCGAGCAGCATATCGCCGACGCACTCGCTGCCATCGCCCAGGCGCTCGACCGGGCCTGATCGGACGCTCGGGCTGCCCATTCGCTCACCCGGCACATCCCCAAGGAGACAATCCATGACCCATATGACAAGGGACGATTTCGCGCGCCTGCTGGCGCGAGCACGCACGGTCATCGCCGACGCTGCCCCGACGGCCCATAGTCTCTGCGCCGAATTGGCGCAGATCGAGCGGCTCGTGCAAGATCACGTTGTTCCCTGGCCGGTCGACATCCACGCCGCGTTCATCGACCATCGTCATGGAGGTGATCTCTACGCCGCCTTCACCCGCGAGGCGCTCATGGTCGAGGTCGCCTCATTCTGCCGCGAATGGTGGCCGGAGATTCGTGACGGGCGCGATCCCTCGAGGCTCTCCGACGAAGCCGCAAGTTCGATCTACTTCGACGCGCACGAAGAGGAATATCTCTGGACAGAGCGCATCTCCATCGACGCGCCCGCGGTCGACACATCTCAAGCCCTGCGTGTCGGACACCATCTCGTGATCAGCACTAGCCATATCCAGCCTTCGACCGCCGACCTCCTCGATCAATGGGCGCCCATGCTCCCCGAAAACCGGCCTCTCGGTGTTGCAGAGGCCGGTTATGGCTGGTTCGTCCTCACCGATCCGCTCGATGGCCTGGAGCGTCAAATGGTACCGAACGAGCTTTGGGCCGTCATCGAATTCGCGCGCGCACAAGGCTGTCGTTGGCTGCTTCTCGATCGGGATGCGGATTGCGTCGACAGTCTCGAAACGTTCGAGTGGTGAGAGGCGCCGCCATGAACCACCGTTCCTCCAGGGCCGAAATTCGCAATCCGGTCCTCGGTCTTCCCGCCGCGCGGCTCATCCTGGCTATGCCTGCCGATATCCGCGCTCTGCTCGCGGTGCTGCTGCTCGACCTCGCCGCCGATGCGCGCCGCCGTGCCCGATCGAGCTGGGACAGTCGAAAGGCGTTTGTCGCTGCTTACTGGGCCACGGTTGCCGTCTATGCCGGACACATCGCCCGGATCCTTGGCGCGCGCGGGCGACGAGCCGCTTCGCGCAAGCCCTTTCGCGTCATCCAGCGCGGCTTTCCAGATCTTGCCGCAGCGAACTGGGCGGAAGCCTCCGGCCTCTATTGCGAGCGCCGGGACCGATCGGGTCTGGGCGCCACCATGTTCCCGGAGGCTCTGCTCCTGATCGCCGAAACGCCCGTGGGGCGGATCAGCTATAACGGCCGGATCTGGCTGCCGGGCGAATGGGAGCCAGGCGCAGAGCCTCTCTTCGACAACAGACTGCCTGACGACCGCTGACCGGCGCGCGGTCGCGCCGATCCACCGCACCCGAGGAGACTCCGCATGGGCGCAGCTCTTGCGCGCGGCTTGCTCGCCGCGCCTTACGATCCTTTGCCCGCTATCGACGACACGGTGCTAGCGGCTGTCAGGCGCGGTGCCTGGTTCGCCTTCAACCTCTCAGGCGGTAAGGATTCCACCGCCTCGGCCCATGCGGCGATCGCGCTGCTCGACGCGCTGGGCCATCCGCGAGATCGGCGGATAGCGATCCACGCGGACCTCGGCCGGGCGGAATGGCGCTCGACCCCGTCTATGGTTGCCGCGATCGCCGAGAGGCTGGGATTGCCTTTGTTGGTGGTCAGCCGGTCGGCAGGCGACATGGTGGCACGCTGGGAACAACGCTTTCTCGCCGGCAAGCGTCGCTACGAGGCGCTCGAGACCTATAATCTCATCGGCCCATGGTCGTCGGCATCACTGCGGTTCTGCACGTCAGAACTGAAGGTTCAGGTGATTGGGCCCGAACTGGCACGCCGCTACCGGGGTGAGACCATCGTTTCGGTCATCGGTCTGCGCCGCGACGAAAGCCCAAGCCGCCGCGCCACCCCGGTCTCCCGTACCGACGAACGCTTCGCAAAGCCGGGCAATGCCGCCGGCACGCGCATGCTCAGCTGGCATCCGGCCGTCGATTGGAGTGCCGACGACGTCTTCGGGATCCATGAGCGCCACAGCCTGCCGCTGCACGAAGCCTATGTCCGCTACCGCACGAGCCGCCTGTCCTGCGCTTTCTGCGTGCTTGCGTCAGTACACGATCTGGCTGCCTCCGCCGATGCGCCGGGCAATCTCGATCTCTACCGCCATCTCGTGGCGATCGAGCTGGACTCGACCTTTTCTTTTCAGCCCCAGCGATGGCTCGCCGATGTTGCGCCCCAATTGCTGTCGGCTGCACATCTTCACGAGGTCGCCCGCGTTAAAATACGGTTCCAGGAGCGCCGGGCCCTCGAAGCGTCAATGCCCCCGGACCTGCGGTACGTGAAGGGCTGGCCACCACGCATGCCGAACCTTGCCGAGGCCGCGCTGATTGCCAAGGCCCGCGCGCCGATCCTCGCCCATCACGGCCTCGCCGACCTTTTTCCCGACGCGGCTGCGGTCCAGGCGCGGTTTGCAGACCTCCTCGCCATGAAGGCAGAACGGTCCCGGTAGCGAGCCGGAGGGGAGGGCTCCTGTTGAAGATGCGTCGGGCGAGTTTCGCCTGGACGTCCCCTCTGCTGCCGAACGCGCAGATCCCTGCCTCTACTATCCAAGGAACAGCCAATGGACGTCATCGTCTCTAGGTCCCGCATCCCGGGCACCACCTCGACCTACCAGTATCGCGCCCTCGTGCCGCTGGCCGAGGTCGCGGTTTCACGACGCCCACGCTGCGTCGTCATCCAGGCCCCGATCGGCAATGGACGGGTGCCCTCGACCCGCATCGCCGATGTCGTAGCGCCCACCGCCTGGTATGAGCGAGAGCTGGCGACCCCCTTGGGCCTCGCGGCGCGGCTCAACCTGGTCGCACGGCGGATCGAGGCGCTCATCGTCCACACCGTTTTTCCCGAGATGACCGCCCGGTTGATCCCGCTGATGCTCGCCCTGGACTTCGACCCCTGCGAGGCCAGCTACCGGGTCGCCGTCGCCGAGCTGAACGAAGCGTTCGACCGGTTCGCGTCCGGCATCGACACGCTGATGGCCGCCGATCTCGGCCTCTACCAAGGCTGCGACCTGCGCGCCGCCTGACGCCGAAAGGATCCCGTCATGGCTGAATATTCCAAAGACAGCCTCGAGACTGCAGCCTGCCTCTGGGAGGCGGTCCTGGCGCTGCGCAGCAGGCCGATCACGGATCCCGATGCGATCGGCCTCGCTCTTGCAATCGACTGGGCATTCGATGCGCTCGGCACCGCTGCGCTCCGGCTGGCGGTGGTTGGCTGGACCGATGCCGTCGAAGCCTCCTGGCGTGAAGTCGAGAACGACTATCCACTTTGCTTCGACTGGGATTTCGTGCCTGGCTGGATCATCGACCATGTCGACTGGTCCGATCCGTTTCACCCAGCCCTGATCCAAAGGGGAGGGGGATGAGGGCTGTGCGGCGGGGAATTGGTCTCCGCCAGACAGGAGCTACATCCCATGCCCTTTCCCGCCACAATTCGGCCCGAAGTCGGCCAGTCGCTCATCACCAAGGTCTCGCGCCTGTTCAATGGCACGCTCGGCGATATGCTGCTGGAGCTATTCCAGAACGCCCGCCGTGCCGGTGCGCGCGCGATCCATGTCGCGGTTTACAATCTCCCCGCCGGCACCGCGCTGTCCGTCTACGATGACGGCTGCGGCATCGACGATCCCGCCAATCTCCTGACGCTCGGCGATTCGGGCTGGCAGCAAGATATTCGCTCCCGCGAGGATCCCGCCGGTATGGGCGTATTCAGCCTCGCCGGTCGCGATGTAGTTGTCCGCTCCTGGTCACGAGCGGCGGGACGGGGGTGGGCGGTCCATATTCCGACTGATGGATGGGAAGGAACTGTCCCACTCGCGATCGAATCGTGCGGGATCGTGCGCGGCACCGAAATCCAGATCATGCTGCCGGCCGCGTGGGAAGAGCAGCTTGGATCGGCGCTGCGCACCGCGGCCCGATATTTTCCGCTACCGGTTCATTTCGAGGGCGCACAACTTCCGTGTGAAGACTTTCTCGCCGGCGCCGTACAGATCGAGTTATGGGAAGGCTGTCGCATCGGCATCTTCCACGACGGCACGACCGAGGCAGTCCACACCCCCCGGATCAATTTTCACGGCGTGACCGTCGCCTCCCGGCTTCCCACGCTGAGCGAAATCGAAAGTCCTCATAACTGGCGGGTGCGGATCGATATCGTTAACGCGCCCGCGCTTCAGCTCGTGCTCCCCGCGCGCAAGGAAATGGTCGAGAACGACGCGCTGTCCCGGCTCAGGGAAGCGGCCGAGATCGCGCTTTACGGAGCCATCGCTCGCGAGACATCGCATCGGCTTTCCTACAAGGCCTGGGCGCGCGCCCGCGACCTTGGGATCGCTCTTCCCGAAGCCAATCCCTGGCTCAACGCCTGGACGCCGAACATTGCCGATACATCCAACCGATACCAGGGCGCGGCCGTTCGGTCTGGATCAATGATCATCATGTCTGATCACGAACCCGACATCGAGAATGCGCTTTCCCGCGCACTGGCGAAGGAAAAACCGCTCGGCGGCCTCCTCGTTCACGAGAATCGCGATTTCGAGGGCTATCGCTGGTACGACGAATTGCCGCGTCTCCTGTCCTGCAGCTTCGTCGTGCAGCGCGATGGTGTCTCCCATCGCTATGCCGAGGATGTCGCTCTGCCCGAAGAGTTTGAATCGGGGCCAGTCGAGAATATCTCCGCGGAGATCCTACTGCGGCCCGGCGGCCCGTCACCGGCCGAACCCACGATATACCGCGTGCCCGCGGACATGCTGGTCTGCAACAATGGCTGCTGGACACTCGACGAGGCGACCATCCTGTTCGACGGTGAGGCCAAGGTGCAGCCGGACGCGCTTGCCGACCTGATGTATGCCAGCCTGTTCTGTTATTCCGACGACTGCGACCGCGACAGCTGGGATACGCAATCTCTCGAATTCGAGCATGAAGCCCGCATTCTCGCCAACCTTTTGCTTCTTGGTGAGGAAGAGGCGCTGCTCGCCCGGCTGCGTGAGGCAGTCTTCGAGCACGTCCAATGGCTCATTCCGGGCGGCCGAAGCCTGACCATCTCCGCCGACAAGGACAGGCTCTCGCTCTCGCTCGATCAGGCCGCCTGAACCCATCGCGGAACCTCGCCCTAGTCCTCAGGGAGGAGATCTCTCATGCGCCATGCCGCACTCTTTGTCTGCTCGACTGCCCACCTTCCTGTCGCCGAGCGCCGACATATCGATCGCCTGATCGCTGTCGCGCCGCGCGGGGCGGACGGACGTGTCGAGGTCGGTCATCCCGATCTGGTGATCGAGCCCTATGCCTATGGCTTCTTCGTCCACACTTGCATTATCGGGTGCGGCGGGGAAGCGCCTGACATCAGTCCGGAATTCTGGGCGATCCTCAAGGCGGCATTCGACAGGGATGCCTCCTGGGTCCTGTTCGACCGTGACGAGCCGGCCTGGTCTGAACTGCCCACCTTCGTTGACCCCGACCAACCCCAGGAGCATCAGTCATGACCAATGTCAGCTCACTGCAACCCTGTTCGTCCAAGCGCGCCGCGCTGGCATCCTTCGACCATGCCTATGCCGTTGCCTTGCAGAGGCGGCGCGAGACCGGTCGCCCCCAATTCGTGCTGCGCACCGGCGATCCGCTCCAGCCCTTTCGCGTCTCCAGCACCGGGCCGCAACGCCGTCAGGCGCTGATGACACTCGTCGCCTGATCCGGCCCTTCATGTGCCGGAAACGACTCTCTTCGCGGAGGTTCGGTCTCATGACCGACGAAATAATACGCTACCCTGAAACCGAGGAGCCCGACAGCCCTCCATCAGCCATCCAGTTCTTCAGCCCCGCTGAAAGCGAGTTCACGAACAGATTCCATCCCGCGCCCAATCATCTGCTGGCGACCGCCGGCTCCGACGTCGGGCGCGCGGCTCCCTCTTCGAAGCCTCCGCCCCTGACCTCGCCTTCATCCGCGCCCAACCCATGGCCAACGCCTGGACCGTGATCGAAGGAGACGATCGGACAGAAATCACCGACGGCATGCTCACCGTCAATTGCATCCACCGCCATCGAGCGGATCGTTACAATATATCAAGAACGGCCTCTGCGCGCTGCGGTCACTGAAGCTGTTTCGAGGACGATCTCAATAGTCGCAAACCAAGCAAGACGGACCAAGTGGCGAATAGTGTAAATCCAGGAAATCCGAACAGGCCTAGGCCGATATGGAAATTTACGTCATTCCCATACGCCATGGGGCCTTTTGAAAAGACAGCGAGGCCGCCATTGAAGAGAAAGTTTAGCCCCACTCCAACGAGACATATGCCCGCAGCCACGCCCCAAATTCTCATCCAGCCGGGCGATGCGGTCGGGTTTGCCCAATTAATGGCCATGAGCCATGCGCCGACCAATCCCATTGGCAGCATGAAAAGAATATCCGAGACGGCAACATTGACCATGGCTATTAACCGAAGGGTTCCCACAGCGGCCAAAGCCACGACCCCCAAAATCGTCCAACGTCTAACCGTCTTATTCCGGCCAAGCTGAGATGATCGCCAGCCGTCTGCGCGACAAAGCCAAATTGCGACAGGGATCATCATGAAGACCTGGCCTGCGGAAGACAAGAACTGTACGGTCAGGAGTTGCTCGCCTATTGCCGTCACGGCACCGGACTCCTGCATCTGAATATCCGGTGACGTTATGTAGACGATCAGGCTTGCGAACGAGCAGATCCCAAGGACGCCACTCACAATTGCCAACCATGGGGTTGATCGATGTATCGTCTCGCTGGTCGTCCTCGACGCCGAAAGAGCCATCCTGTCTACTCCAATTAGGACTTTGATCGAACATAGCATTCTTTCCGGGACGGCAGCTATCGCCATCTGCCTCCTGACAGCAGCGTCCCTGCGCACCATTGTGATCGGGTGTGGCAACGGGCAAAAGAGGATGTTGCTTTGCTAATCGACAGGTGGCGCTCGACGGGGCTCATATGAGCTCTGGCCGTTTTATTTCTCGTTGCTCGAGAGCCGCCCCACCAACGCGACATTACCGTCGATACGTTTCGGTCGTGCCAGTCGCTCGTTGGGTCTAGCCTTGAAGAGTGTCTTGATCCTTCTTCACTCAGCACCGCGATTTTCGAGAATCTGAAAGCTCTGCCGTGTTTCAGCGCGCGTGGGCCGATAGCCATTTTTGGAGACCAAGATGACCAAGACATTTGCCGAGACCTACACGATGCGGAGCAGGTTCTTTCACGATCTCGGAGAGTCTGCGAAGAAACTCGCCGACACCTATGCTTTCGACACGGATCTTGAAAACCGCACCGCCTTCAAAGAATTGGTGTGGGATGCAGTGTGTCATTCGCTGGTCGAACACCACGGCTTCAGCCGGGACGAGCTGTAGTGAATGAATCAGGCTCCCAAAGCGGGGATGCTGTAATAGTCTATCGGCCCAATCGATCAGCTAGGCAGCCGATGGTATCGATCATTCGAGCCGGCGCGCGAGCACAATGTCGCCGTCGGCTTCCCGATTCTGTCCGACGCCGAAATGGCGATCATCGCGCCAGCCTTCGTCCGGCTCATGAAATGTGCGGAGCTAAGCGGGCCGCGCCCACGCTACAGAAACTATGCGAACCTGCGGCGAGCATCTCCACGACTGGTTCGACGCGCTCGAACAATTCGGGATCGAATAGCGCGAGGCCGACGAGCGCGTCATCGCCGTCGCAACCGCATGCTGGAGAACTTCAGCGCGCACAGCTGGCGGCCATATGCCCGGACCCGATCAACGCGCGCGTCTAGATCGTCCGTCGCTTCCATGGCTGGGCGCTCGAGAAGGGCTGGTCGACCACTTCCCGTTCCGGTCGACCAGAAAGATGACGCTGATGCGAGACGGCGCCTATCGCCCAGGCTTCTGACCGGTCGCACGGCGCGCCTCTCGCGGTATCGAGGACCAGGCACCCGCCGCTTTCCGGCCACCTGCTTTGCGGCCTCAGTCGCCGCTCATCACGGCGATAGTCCTTCGAGGCTCCCGGTCTCGTCCCCTGGAGATCAGTCATGTATGACCCGATACGACCGCCGGATGCGGCGGCGAACCACGACGCCTGCCTTGCTGCCCTGGCCGGCGTCCCTGTCATTGCCGCCTGGGGCATGGGCGTCGACAGCACAGCGATGATCTGTGGAGAACCGATAAGCTCATATGACGCTGGCGGTTGCAGGCGGCATCTGACGGCCGTCGAGAACCATTAATCTCATTCGCAGAATCGGTTCGCGATTCGCCGGTCGCTTCCGAGAATCGATAA
>Ga0310344_10000441_pt1 | contig 32808 bp, 19 predicted proteins | sample HC15DNA20200_MG_FD_203801 | JGI IMG/M metagenome (GOLD analysis project Ga0310344, IMG submission 203801) | Marine microbial communities from station ALOHA, North Pacific Subtropical Gyre - HC15-DNA-20-200_MG | ecosystem: Environmental > Aquatic > Marine > Oceanic | place: Pacific Ocean: North...
TGTCGCGGTTCAGCACCAACAGCTCCTGATTCTTCGCGCCTAAGGCTTCATTGGCCTGACGTAAGGCTACTTGCAGCTCTTGGACCTGATGCTCGTGGCGGCGCAGCTCTTGCTCGCGCTGCTCTTTGGTGGAAGTGCGGTAGTGCTCCAGTGCTTCCCGGGCATGAGCATGCTTGTCCTCCAGAGAACGCGCATGCGCCTCGTGATCAGCCAGCCGCACCGTCATGCCGGCGATGCGCTCGTTCAACTGGGCGATTTCCGCGACCTTCTCACCCAGATTGTGCTGAAGCAGGGCGTGAGCGGCTTGCTCTTGCTGCAAGCTGGTCTCAGTGCGCTGCAGTTGGCTGCCCAGAGCAGCGGCTTCCTGCTGGGCGGTGGAAAGCGCTTGTTGCTGACGCTGAAGTTCGGCCCCATGGCGCTCTCGCTCCCTGGTGAGGATCGCCTCCGCTTCCTCTTGAAGTCGCGCAGCCAGGCGCGCGACCAAGTCCTGCAAGGCTTCACTCACGGCCACCGCGCGTGCCGGACCGCCGCCCTCCTCTTCTTCCAGTTCACGCAAATAGCGGTGGATCGTGGTCTTGGAGCCCGTGTTGCCCAAGGCCACTCGCACCGCGTCGACTGACGGCTTCTTGCCTTGGGCCAGCAGCGCGTCGCGCGCCTTCTGGACGTCACTCTTATAGAGTCCTGCGCGCGCCATCGTGCCACCCCGCTTTATTTCGTAACGTATTACATACCATGTAATTACATACGTTTAAAGTAGGTAGACCGCCGTTCGTCGGTGCAAATAGTCATACGGGATAATGTTGAATTATCCGCGTGATCGGCCGCCAGCCGCCTCCGGGGTGTCTCACCCGTACGAAATCCGCCCCACTGGCCCGGTTTAGTATGAACGCCATGCCGGCGTGTCCGGATGGCTCCGGGCGCCGTGCTCGCGCTGCAGTCGTACAGGGATGAACCATGCCGATCGAACGAGTCGTCATCGAGAACTTCAAGGCGTTTGGCCACCTGGATTTGCCGCTCAACCCCCACATGAACCTGATCGTGGGCAACAACGAGGTCGGCAAGTCCACGCTATTGGAAGCTATTCATGCTGTCGTGACCGGCCAATTGCACGGACGAGGCATCGCCTACGAAATCACCCCCTACCTGTTCCACCAACCGGCTGTCGACGAGTATCTGGCACGTCTGCGGGATGGACAGCCTGGTTCGCCTCCGCGGATCGTGATCGAGGCTTACCTCGGACGGGATGCCACCCTGGCTTCATTGCGGGGTACCAACAACTCCCTCGGCGCTGACATGGCCGGCATTCGGCTGCTGATCGAACTCAACGAAGACTATCGCCCCGAGTTCGATGCCTATTTGCGCGAGCACCAGGGGGGCAGCTTGCCGGTGGAGTACTACACCGTCCGCTGGTATTCCTTCGCCAACAATGGCGTCACCGCCCGCAGCATCCCATTCGACTCCACGATAATCGATACCACCAGTGCCAAGACCTTTTCAGGCACGGATCGCTACATCGGCAGCATCATCGACCAGGTGCTTTCTCCGGCTCAGCGCGTGGCCTTGTCGCTGAGTTATCGCCGCATGCGGCAGAGCTTTTCCCAGGAAACGGACGTGGCGGCCATCAACACGTTCCTGGCCGAAAATGCGGGCGATGTCAGCAATAAGACGCTGACCGTGGGTGTGGACACCTCGGCGCGGTCGACGTGGGAGGCCAGTCTGTCTCCCTACCTGGACGATCTTCCTTTCACCCACGCCGGCAAAGGCGAACAGAGTGCGGTCAAAATGAAACTGGCCATGCGCGCGGCCGGTGCTGCGCACGTGCTGCTGGTAGAAGAGCCCGAGAATCATCTGTCCTTCTCCAGTATGACCCAACTGATCGACAAGATCGCAGCTCTGTCCACCGCCCAGCAAGTCATCATTGCAACGCATAGCAGCTTCGTGTTGAACAAGCTCGGCGTGGACAACGTGATCCTCTTCAGTGCACGCGGACACATAAAACTGGACCAACTGCCGACCGATACGCACGACTACTTCATGAAGCTGCCGGGTCATGACACCCTGCGGTTGATCCTGGCCAAGCAGGCGATCCTTGTCGAGGGCCCCTCGGACGAGTTGATCGTCCAGCGAGCCTTCAAGGATCACCACGGCGTGTCGCCGTTGGCCCGTGGCGTGGACGTGATCTCGGTCAACTCCCTGGCCTTCAAGCGATTTCTGCAGATCGCCCAACGCCTGGATATCCCAACCGCTGTCGTTACCGACAACGACGGCGACGTAGCCCTGCTGCAGGAACGCTACGCTGATTTCCTGAACTACATCTACTATGACTCCGATGAGGACGCACCCTCGCTGGAGCAACAATTGATCAAGGCAAATACGCTGGCGCAATTGAATCTGGTGTTGGATAAAACGTTCGCCGATGAGGCGGCGCTGTTGAAGTTCATGAAGGGCAACAAGACCGATACAGCGTTGGCCATCTTCAATAGTCCCCACTCGATCGTGTTTCCGGACTATGTCCAGCGTGCCATCGCCTAATCAGGTACTGCTCTCGGCGGCCGGTTCGGGCAAGACGACGATGTTGGTGCGCCAGTCCCTGGCGCGCCCGCAACGCCGGATCGCCATCCTGACCTACACGCTTGAGAACCTGGAAGAGATCAGGCGCGCGTTTGAACGGCAGGCTGGCGCCGTGCCGGCGCACGTGTCGCTCTACAGTTGGTACAGCTTTCTGCTGCGCGAGTGCATTCGGCCCTATCAGGCGGCGCTGTGTGCCCAGCCCCGCGTGGAGTCCATCCTCTTCGTTGAGGGCAGGACCAACAATCGTGCTCCCCGTAGTCAGGTGGCTCGTCACTATCTGGCCGGCGATCGAATATATTCCGATCGCGCCGCTGACTTTGCCGTGCGCTGCGATGAGCTTACCCAAGGCCGTGTCATCGAGCGTTTGGCGGCCATGTACGACGAGCTCTACATCGATGAGGTCCAGGACTTGGCCGGCTACGACCTGGACCTGGTCGAGCGCCTGCTCTCCAGCGGCATCGAGATCACGCTGGTGGGTGATACCCGCCAGGCGACCTACGCCACCAACCATTCTCCGCGTCACCAGCAATACCGTGGTGTGGCCATGATGGGGCTTTTCCAAGCCTGGCAGGCGCGGAACTTGTGTCAGATCCAGCATCGGGTGATCAGCCACCGCTGTGCGCAGTCGCTGTGTGATCTGGCCGATGCGCTGTATCCGCAGATGCCGCGCACCGAGTCAGGAAATAGCGAGCTGACCGGGCATGAGGGCATTTATGTGGTGGCACCCACTCTGGTGCAAAAATATGTACTGCAGTTCGCGCCCACCGTCCTGCGTTACGACCGGCGGGAAGCCTGCGATGGCTATCCTGCGGTCAACTTTGGACAAGCCAAGGGACGGACATACTCCCGCGTGCTGATCTATCCCAATGGCCCCCTGGCCCAGTTCCTGCGCACCGCTGACGCCTCCCGTATCACCTCACCGGCGAAGTACTACGTGGCGTTCACGCGGGCCCGGCAGAGCGTGGCCTTTGTCCTGGCAGGCGCCTGCGCCTGGCCAGGGCACCAAGTCTATGAGTCCCGAGACTAGTCGGGTGCTGCTCCCACGCTGCTGGCGCGCCCGGTGGGCTGCACAAGGCGTTGGTGTTCGGCCTGGCCTTTGGCCTGCTGGCGCTCTCTGGCGCACTGCTATGGCGAGCACGCGCTCCTCCGTGCCCAGCCGACCCCAGGCTGGCCGCCACCTGCACGCGATTGCGACGGATCAGCGTTTGGGTTGTGGGGCGTAGCAGCGCTCAGCACGACCTTGGGAACGGTGTTTGCCTTCGGTTGGATTGGTTGAGGGTTCGGAGGGCGGCAATGCCGCCCTCCGCTTTACCTCTTTTCGATAGGCCCACGGGTCGGTTGCGTCGGTGCCGGCCTGGGATCGTTGAATGTCAGGTGTAGTTCTGTTACGCCGAACTGAGTGGCGAGAATCTGGCCCACGACGGCCTGCACTGTGGCCAGGTCCACCGCCGATGAGGCCACTGTCACCGTGGCCTGAATGCCCAGCCCGGATGCGGCAGGCATCCACCGCAGATCGTCGACCGCCTTCACCCCGGGATCGGCGAACATCGCCGCACGCACAATTTCCAGGTCAGGCTTGGGCATGATGCTGCCTCATGCGAGCGCCGTGGTCGGGAGAACGGGCCGGTCGCGCTCTCGGTGTAACCACCGGTACAGCACGGGCAATACAAACAGGGTCAAGGCGGTCGAGGACAAGATGCCACCGATCACCACGGTCGCCAGGGGCCGCTGGACTTCCGAACCCGCACCGACATTGAGAGCCATCGGCAAGAAGCCCAAAGAAGCCACCAGCGCGGTCATCAGCACCGGACGCAGCCTGCCGAGCGCACCATCGCGCACGGCCTCATCCAGCGGATCGCCTTGTTCGCGCAGGCGTCGGATGAAGGCAATCATGACCAAGCCGTTCAACACCGCCACGCCCGATAGGGCGATGAAGCCCACGCCGGCGGAGATGGACAACGGAATTCCGCGCAGCGCCAGCGCGATGACGCCGCCGGTCAGCGCCAGCGGTACCCCGCTGAACACGATCGCAGCGTCCTTTGCCGACCCAAAGGCCATGAACAGCAGAGCAAATATGAGAGCCAAGGTGACCGGAACGACTACGGAAAGGCGCTGGCTGGCGGAGATCAATTGCTCGAACGTGCCTCCATAGGCCACCCAGTAGCCTTCCGGCATCTTCACTTCCTCGCCGATTTTGGTGCGCAAATCTCCCACGAAACTTCCCAGATCGCGTTCGCGCACATTGGCCGTGATGACCACGCGTCGCTTGCCGTTCTCGCGGTTCACCTGGTTCGGTCCACGCTCGACTTGGATGGTAGCGACCTCACGTAACGGCACGGTCCGAGGGCTACCGCCACGCCATGTCGCCTCACGGCTGGACTCATCGGGACTATTGTCCTCGGGCAACGGAATCGGCAGGTCTGCCAGCACCGCCGGATCTGAGCGCAATGTTTCGGGTAGCCGGACCACGAGAGCGAAGCGACGATCGCCTTCAATGAACTGGCCCGCTACCTGACCACCGATAGCGGTGGCCACCGTCTCCTGCACATCTCCTGGATTCAATCCATACCGTGCCAGCGCTACCGGGTCTGGGGTTACCGTGAGCAACGGCAGTCCGCTCACTTGCTCAGACTTCACGTCCTCAGCACCAGGCACTTCACGCAGTGCCCGCTCGATGCGGCCAGCAAGTCGTGCGAGCTGATCCAGATCATCGCCATAGACCTTGATCGCCACGTCCGAGCGGACGCCGGAGATCAGTTCGTTCGTGCGCATCTGGATGGGCTGGGTGAACTCATAGTTGCTACCGGGGATTTTCTTGGCGGCTTGCTCCAGTTCTTCGATCAACTCTGCCTTGGGCTTGCGGGGATCTGGCCACTGATCCCGCGGCTTGAGCATGAGGAACGTGTCGGCCATCGAGGGGGGCATCGGATCGGTGGCTACCTCGGCGGTACCGATCTTGGAGAAAATGTTGGCCACCTCGGGAAACTGCGCCAATCGCTTCTCCAATGTTTCCTGCATCGCCACCGATTGCTCCAGACTCGTGCCTGGAATCCGCATCGGCTGCAGCGTGATGTCGCCCTCATCCAGGCTGGGCACGAACTCCGATCCCAGCCGCGTGGCCAGGATGCCGCACGCGACCACCAGTACCGTGGCGCCGCCCAGTACGGCCAATCGACGGCGTAGCGCCCAATCCAGCAGCGGCGTGTAGCGAGCTCGTGACCAGCGCATCAGTCGGTTATCGTGCTCGGCCACGCGTCCACGCAGGAAGGTTGCAATGGCCGCTGGCACGAACGTCAGCGACAGCATCATCGCGCCGGTCAGCGCCAGGACGACGGTAATGGCCATGGGGTGGAACATCTTCCCCTCGACGCCGGAGAGGGCAAAGATCGGCAGATAGACGGCCGCGATAATGCCCAGGCCGAACAGGCTCGGTCGAATGACTTCCGCCGTTGCCGAAGCCGTCAGGTCATATCGCTCTTGATCGTTGAGTTGCCTGCCCAGCGCATTCTGCGCCTCGCCGAAACGACGCAGGCAGTTCTCGATGATGATGACCGCACCATCCACGATAAGCCCGAAGTCCAACGCGCCCAGGCTCATCAGATTGCCCGATACGTTGCCTCGCACCATGCCGATGATGGTGAACAGCATGGCCAGCGGGATCACAGCTGCGGTGATCAACGACGCCCGGACATTGCCCAGTAACAGGAACAACACCACCACCACCAGAAGCGCGCCTTCGATCAGGTTCTTGGCAACGGTCCCTATGGTGCGATCTACCAACGCCGTGCGGTCATACACCGCCTTGGCGTGCACACCTTCGGGCAGACTGGCGTTGGCAGCCTCCAGCTTGGCCACAGCGGCCCGAGAAACGTCGCGACTGTTGGCGCCAAACAGCATAAAGGCCGTACCGACGACCACCTCATGCCCGTTCTGCGTGGCCGCGCCGGTGCGCAGCTCCTTGCCTTCGCCAACGGTGGCGACATCGCGCACGCGGATCGGGACGCCATCACGACGATCCAGCACGATGCTGCCGACCGCGTCCACATCCCGTAGCTGGCCCGGTACGCGCACCAGGAACTGCTGCCCGTTGCGCTCGATGTAGCCGGCTCCCACGTTCTGGTTGTTGCGCATCACCGCGCCAACAACGTCTTGGAGCGTGAATCCCAGGGCTACCAGTTGCGCTGGATCGGGAGTGATGTGGATCTGCCGTTCAAAGCCACCGATGGTGTTGACCTCGGTCACCCCAGGCGTGGTGCGCAGTTGCGGGCGGATCACCCAATCCTGCAGCGTCCGCAGGTCCGTGGCCGTGTACGGGGAGCCATCGGGCTTGCGGGCATCGGGCTCGGCTTCCACCGTGTACATGAAGATCTCACCTAGACCGGTAGAGATCGGCCCCATCTCAGGATCTAGCCCCTCAGGAAGCTGAGACGTGATTTGCTGCAGGCGCTCGGCGACCTGCTGGCGCGCGAAGTACAGGTCCGTCCCATCCTTGAAGACGACCGTCACCTGCGATAACCCATAGCGAGACAACGAGCGGCTGTAGTCCAACTGGGGCAAGCCGGCCATCGCCGTTTCAATGGGGAATGTCACCCGTTGCTCGGCTTCCAGCGGCGAGTAACCTGGCGCCTGGGTGTTGATCTGGACCTGGACGTTGGTGATGTCGGGCGTGGCGTCAATGGACAGCTGACGATAGCTCCACACGCCGAGCGCAATAAGCGCTGCGGTCAGTACCAGCATCAGCCAGCGATGGCGAATGGAAAAATGGATGAGGCGTTCGAGCATGGCGGGCCTCACTCTTCTTCTTCGACGGTGGACTTCTCGATGTCGGCCTTGACCAGGAAGCTCTGGGCCACCACCACCTGCTCACCGGCCTTGAGGCCTTCTAAGACTTCCACCCGTTCGGCGTCGCGTCGGCCTAGCTTCACCGGGCGCGTGTGATAGACCTCGCCCTGTTGCACGTACACCACGTCCCGATCTTCGGCGGTCTGCAGCGCGGTCACGGGGACTACCAGATCCGCTTCTGCGCGATCAACGGTAATGCGTGCTTTAACGGCGGAACCTGGCCGCCAGCGTCCATCGGCATTGCGCAAGCTCGCGCGTGCGATCGTGCTTTGGCTGGCCGTGGCGGTGCCGGGCAGCACGCGTTCCAAGGTCGTCTGCTCGGAAACGCTATCACTCAATCGGCTCACGGTCACCGGCACACCAGCTTCGATGTGCCCGGCGTCCCGTCCGAAGATATGCAGATCTACCCACAAGGTGGACAGATCTGCGATCTCGAACAAGGGCGCGCCTTCGGCGGCAGACGTGCCGACCGAGGCGGTCCGCGCCATCACCACGCCGCTTATGGGGGCGGTAACGGAATAGGTCGTCAGGCTCAAGTTGCTCTCCACCGTCGCGAGCACCTGTCCTGCCTTGACCTGGTCGCCCACGCCTACGCGAACGGCACGCACAGGACCGGGGAAACGTGCAGTCACCAGGGCGATGCGACCTTCGACCGGCGTAAGCAGCCCTTGGACTTCCTGCTCATCGGCGATCTGGCCAGGACCCACGCGGGCGGCGCGGATGCCGGCGGACAGTGCCGTTTGGGCCTCGATCGTGGTCTGTTGGGGCAGTTCTTCGTGCTCGCCTTGTTCTTCGGCCTCATGGCCTTCTTCGGCCTCGCCACGGGCATTGGGTGCCGGGCCACTACAAGCCGTCAGGGCCAATGTCAGGGCCAGCGCGATCCAGGGGAAACGGCTCATGGGGTCAACTCTCCGGAGGTGGCGGCAGCGGCAGAGGCAACCATGGCCTGGCCGGTGAGCCGTTGGATTTCGATGAGGGCACGTTGCGCATCGAGCGCGACGTCCAGTTGTTGCTGCAGAGCTGCGGTCCTTTCGGACTGCAGCTGCGCCCATTCCAGATAGCTGATGGCCCCAGCGCGATATGCACGCTCGGCCGCTTGCTCAGCCTTGGTCAGCTTGGGCAGCACATCGTCTTGAAGACGGGCCACTTCGTCACGGGCGACGGTGTAACGGCCGTGGGCTTCGACCAGGGTGGAATACAACGCCATTCCCTGCGCCTCACGTTCGATCGAAAGCACTTCCAACTCCGCCTCAGCGGCACGAATCTCTGGTTGCGCCCGGCTTCGAGCACCCAAAGGCAGCGAGATGCCCCCCACGAGCGCGGTGTCGCTTGTGTCCTGCATCCGACGCACGCCGACTTGCCAAGCCAGATCCGACGTGCCTGCTGTGCGAGCCAGATTCAAACGTGCTTCGGCAATGCGCCGCTCGTCGACAAACTGGGCCAGCTCGGGAGAACGCTGCAGTTCTGAGGAAAGGGTTTCCAGAGAACCGATCGCCGGTAGTGCGAGCGGGTTGCCAGCGACCGGCGCCGACACGGGTTCACGCTCCCCCCAGAGGGCGGCCAGATGCTGGCGTGCAGCGCTGGCTTGCTGGGAGGCCCTTGCTTGGGCCAGCTCGGCTCTTGCCAAGGCAGCCTGTGCAGTCAACAGCACCGACTCGGGTGAGGCGCCGGCCTGCACACGTTGACGAGCAGCGGCCACGGTACGCTGGCGCTGTTGGATATCGACTTGGGCAATCTTGGCGGCCTTGTCCGCTGCAACCAATGCCAGATAGCGCCGCGCCGTTTCAGCCAACAGATCCAGCCGACGAGCTTCCCGCTGAACAGCCAGCGCATCGATGCGGCTCTGCGCCAGGGCCCTGCGCGCATCCAGTTTCCCGCCTCGCTCCAGCACCGAGCTCAGACTCACGGTGAACTCGGCGCTGTCCAAGCCTCTCGCATCTCCGGTACCCAGGGCATTCTCCACCTCGGCACCCAATGTCCAAGGCGGGCGCTGATTGGCGCCCTCGTGCTCGGCCGCCAGTACCGCGGTACGTGCCTGCACCAGGCGCAGGTCTGGATGGGCTTGGGCAACGCGGTCGAATGCGTCGTCCAATGTCATGGGGTCGACCGCCCAGGCAGGTATCCCTGCACCCAGCAGCAACCAAGCGGCCAGCGCCGCACGTCGCACTTGCATAGCAACACTCCAGAAGTTCAGACCAATGGTTAAGGACTGGCCTACGCCAGCGCTTGGCCCGCAATAGGCGGTCGGAACGGATCGACCAATGGCCCTGTGGGCACCGTCTCCACCGCGTGTGGCTCTACGGCCTGCTGCTGCGGAGCAGGAGGTGGCGCCCAAGTCATCGCCGGAGCGGCGACTGCGTGCGCGCAGCAATGCGCGAGTTGATGTAACTGATGGAGCGATTTGCCCAAGGCGCTCTCATCAGCGGCCGCGTGGGACGTCATCAGCACTGCGTGAGCGCCGGACCACGTATGGGCTGCCTCGTGCATTTCGCCCACCGCCGTAAGCACCGGGTGCCATATGGCACCCAGTGCCAGGCTCAGCGCCAGCAGCCAGCGGAACGCGGGCAGAGCTCGCACACGCATCTTCACGCGGTCGGCTTGCCCACTTGCGTGCTGGCCCGACGTGCGTCACGCAGGATCTCGATGGCTTCCTTGATCACGTACAAACCGATAAGGGTGCCAATCACATAGTCGGGATAGGGATTGGCCAGCCACCACACCAGTACGCCCGCAAGAATGACGCCGATGTTGGCCACCACGTCGGCTCGGGTAAACAGCCACGTTGCTCGCAGATGGACCTCCCCGGACTTCAGCGGCGAGAGCATGCGCAACACGATGACGTTGACTACAAGCGATAGCAGCGCGGTGCCGATCATCCATCCGCTGAGTGGTTCGGCGCCCTGTAGTACCCGTCGTCCGATCTCCACCAGCACGCCAATACCCAGCACCAGCAGAATGCTGCCACTGAGCCAAGCGGCATTGGCCTTGAAGCGGGCCGTGCGTCCGATGGCCACCAATCCAATGGCGTACGCGGTGGCATCAGACAGCATATCCAGCGCGTCAGCCAGCAGACCTGTGGAATGGGCAATCCAGCCGGCGATGCCACCAATGACGGCCATGGCCGCGTTGAGGACCAAGGCAATCCACAGTACACGTCGCTCCTGGGCGTTCTTGGCCTCGTGATGGCAGCCACAGTCACTCATCGGGTGTTCTCCATGTAATTACGCAGTTCTGAAGGAATCGGCATCGTGCGCAAGGCGTTTACCCGAGCGCCACCGGTATTGCCTTTAGGCATCCACACCCATGTCAGGGTCGCAGCGGCCATCAGGCGCAGCAGTTGTCCAGCCATTTCGCGCATGTCGTGGGCTTGCCACGCCCATCTTGCGAACGCCCAATGACTACGCACGTGCAAGCGCGTGCGGTGCTGCGAGAGCACGTGGGCCAATTCGTACCGTTTGTAGGCCGTCGTGAGATCGCCTTGTTGTAGCGCTTGATCGCCTTGCCAAAGATATTGCGCAAAGGCCGTATCCCGTTGATCTGGAGCCTCGTTAAACGGCCAGCACATCTGCGCCCAATAGCTGGCAGGCATCGTTTCCTCGCGCAACCCGACCTCGCCGGCGCGCAGCGTTTCAGGGCGATCAAGGAAGGTGCCGCACAGACGATCCCAGATCATGAAGAACTCGCCGAAGTTGACCTGGGCATCTTCATAGTCACGCTTGTGATGCCACCGATGTACTTCGGCCACGCCTAGCCAGCGACGTAGCGGGCCAACGCGGTAGTCCAAGTTGGCGTGTTGGAAAGCCAGTTGAACACTCATCAGTGTCAGCCACGCACTGATCACCAGCGGCGGCGCACCCAAGGCGACAGTCAACCCCAAGCCCGGGCCGGCCATCAGCAGTGCACTCAACGGGTGACGACGTTCTCCATTGAGCCAATACAAGCGCTCAGCGCTGTGGTGGATAGCGTGCAGTTTCCATGCCCATCGCACCCGATGACTGAAGCGGTGCATGGCATACAGGCCCAAGTCGATCACCAGCCCCGCCAGCAGCATCTGCCCGATCAGGGGCCACTGGGTCGGCCATAGGCTGCCGGCGGGCAGCAGGCCGCGAAAGGCATGCAATCCATAGGCGGTGCCGGCCAGCAGGCCAAAGTTGACGGCGCCATGCATCAAGTCGGCTTTGAGGTCGCCTTGGCTATGGCGCCAAGACGGCTCGTAGGGCTGCAGCCACTCCAGCAGCGCCACCATGGCAATGCCCGCGGTCGCCAGGATCGCCAAGGTTGGCCAAGCCGGCAGGCCATCGGCCAATACTGCGGCCGTGCCGGCCAGAACCGCGCCCATCAGGGCGGGATACGCGGCATACCGGATCAGGCGTGAGCGCAACATGGAGAGCTCCGGACACGGGTAGAGGCGCGCGGGCGGGAGGCTGGCGGCTGGACAGGGGGCAAGGTAAAGTCCGTAGCTACTACAGAGTCAAGTCGCCACATGAAGATCAGTCAGGCCGCCGAGGCCAGTGGGTGCCATCTGGAAACCATCCGCTATTACGAGCGGATCGGCCTGTTACCCCAACCTGGTCGCACCGGCAGCGGGTATCGCGTTTACGAGCCTGCCGATATCGAGCGTTTGCGCTTCATTACCCGCGGCCGGGATCTGGGTTTCAGTCTGGAAGAGATCCGCAGCCTGCTGCAGTTGTCCGGGGACGACCAGATGTCCTGCATGGACGTAGATCGGCTGGCACGCAGTCATTTGGCTGATATCCAGGCCCGGATGGAGGATCTGCGCAGGATGGCCCGGGAACTGGAGCGGGTGATCGCCAGTTGCCATGGCGGACAACGTGCCGAGTGCACGATCCTCTCTACGCTGCGACAACCGGCCGGTTGCGCGTCGGCGGATTGCTGCCAGGCGTGAGCGATGTGGACCGCTACCTCGAAGCGGCCACGCGTCAGAACACGCAGCGCAGCTATGCCTCGGCGCTGCGCCACTTCGAGGTCGAATGGGGTGGCCATCTGCCGGCGACGCCCGATAGCGTGGCCCGCTATCTGGCCGAGCAGGCCCCCAAGGCAGCAATCAACACGCTGAAGCAACGACTGGCAGCACTGGCGCATTGGCACGCCGAGCACGGGTTCGTCGATCCCACGCGTACGCCGCTGGTACGCAAGGTCCTCAAGGGCATTCAGACGCTACACCCCCGAATCGAAAAGCAGGCCACGCCGTTGCAGCTGGCCCAGCTGACCCAAGTAGTCGGGTGGCTGGACCAAGCCACGCTGGCGGCCCAGGAGCGCGCCGACCACGCGTATGCCTTGCGTGCCATGCGCGACAAGGCGCTGGTGTTACTGGGCTTTTGGCGAGGATTCCGCGGCGATGAGTTGATCCGGCTGCAGATTGAGTACTTGGAACTGGTACCCGAGCAGGGAATGATCTGCTTCCTGCCGCGCAGCAAGGGCGACAGACAGTCGGCAGGCAATACGTACAAGGTGCCCGCTCTGTCGCGCTTGTGCGCGGTCAGTGCCACGCAGGCCTGGGTGCAGGCAGCCGCGCTAACTCAAGGCCCGCTGTTCCGGCGTGTCGATCAATGGGGCAACGTCGGCAGCCAAGGGTTGCATCCGAACAGCCTGATCCCCTTGCTGCGCGACCTGTTTCAGTCCGCAGGTCTGGAGGCCGTGGGAGGCTACAGCAGCCATTCCCTTCGCCGGGGCTTTGCGGGCTGGGCCAATGACAACGGCTGGGACGTGAAAGCCCTGATGGAGTACGTCGGATGGCGAGACGTGCACTCGGCCATGCGTTACATCCAGGGCCGCGATCCGTTCGCCCGCCAACGCGTTGAAGCCGGCCTCCAGGCCGCGCCGCCCCCCGCGCTCGCCTCGGCGGCGCTGCCAGCGCCGGCCGCGACCGTGAGCCTGACGCTGCGCCTGCTAGTGAGCCCGTTTACGCCCCGAGGCAGGGGCGCTGGCCGCGCTCGGGCACGCATTGAGGCGATGTGCCTATCCCCGTTTCAAGCCCATCGGCTTGATGCCGAGGGAAGCGAGTACCGACTCACGATGCCGGTGGTCGACGCCGCGGACATGGACGAGAGGATGGCCATGCTGCTGGATGAGATGCATCGCGTTGCCGATAACCACCACTGCTTTCTGGAAGCCTCCGTGCGCGCCGAGGACGGGCGTCACTGGGATTGACCTCAACCCTGACCAGGGCACTGCATGGCGACGCTGCACGAGACCGCGTATCCGCGCCTGAAACCTGATCCCACGGCCAAGGAACTGGACGAGATTTACACGCCCAGCGGCGGCGAAGTGCGCCTCGCACGTAGCATGGCGACCCAGCCAACCACTCAGTTGGCTGTGCTCATTCACCTGAAGATGTTCCAGCGGCTGGGCTACTTCGTGATCCTAGCCGATGTCCCAGAACGGATTCGGCAACATATTGCCCAGGCAGCCGGGCTGCGCCGGGCGCTATCCATCCGAGACTTGAATCGCTACGACGTCTCCGGCGCTAAACGCGCCCACATGGCGCGCCTGCGAAAGTTCCTGCGCGTTCGTCCGCTGGATGTCAGCGGGAGGGAATGGCTGGCAACGGTGGCCCAGGCCGCCGCTCAAACCAAGCATGTCATCGCCGACATCATCAACGTGCTGCTGGAGGAGCTGGTTCACCATCGCTTTGAGCTGCCGGGCTTCAGTACGCTGGAGAAGATTGCGGTTCAGGCCCGCGAGCAGGTGCATGAGCAGTATTACCGCAGCATCAATGAGGCCTTGACCGCGCCAGCCAAGAGCTTGATCAAGGAACTGTTGGCCGCACCGGCCAATGCCACATATACCGGCTGGAATGCGCTAAAGCGCGAGCCCAACGGGCCACCAATAAGGAAGTGCGCTTTTATCTGCAACATATCCAACGCCTGCAACATCTGGCCCAGCAGTTGCCGGCCGTGGATATTCCGGTTCCGAAGCTGAAGCAGTTCCGCGCCATGGCGCGTGCGCTCGATGCCAGCGAACTGGCCGAACTCAAGCCGGCCAAGCGCTATGCCTTGGCGACGATCTTCATTCGGTCCCAGTACGCCAAGACATTGGACGATGCGGCCGACCTGTACATCCGGCTGATGCAGAACCTGGAGAACACGGCCCAGCAAAGACTGTTGGCCTACCAAGTAGAGCACGGCAAGCGTGCTGATACGCTTATCGCGCAGCTCAAGGAGATCCTGCAGGCTTATCAGATCGACGGAACGGACACACAGCGTGTGGATGCCATCGGACTGAGTCTGGTGGCGGACATTTCCACACTGCTGGCCGAATGCGATGAACATATGGCGTACGCAGGCCGCAACTACCTGCCATTCCTGATCCAGCCTTACAGCGCTGTCCGCCCGTTGCTGTTCAACTGCCTGGAGATCATGCAACTGCGCTCCACCAGCCAGGACGCGGGCATGGAACGCATGATCGCTGCTCTGCTGTCGCTCCGCGGTCAGCGGCGGGACATGATTGAGGCCAGCTCGATCGGTCTGGATGTTGAAAAGGATCTGGGCTGGTTGTCAGTCAACTGGCGCAGGCACGTCTTCGGCCGCAAAGCGGACTCGCTGGGGCCGGGCTGGGTGCATCGCAAGTACTTTGAGCTAGCTGTGCTGGCCCAGATCAAAGACGAACTCAAATCCGGTGATCTGTTCATTCCCCACGGGGAGCGCTACGACGATTACCGAGAGCAACTGGTGGATGAGGCCACATTCGCCCAGGAACTGGAGGCCTACGGTGAGGTATCTGGTCTGGCCACCGAGGCCAGCGAGTTCGTGCGCCATTTGCAGCAAGAGCTGAGCTCACTGGCCGACACGGTGGATGCACGTTTTCCGGAGAACGTCCACGCCGATGTGGTGGATGGGCGCCTGGTGCTCCGGAAGCTGCAACGGCCTGAGATCTCCAGCGCCATTGCCACGGTCGATGCTCTTATCACCGAGAGGCTGCCGGCGATGAGTATCGTAGACGTGCTGATCGATGCGGCTCAATGGCTCAAGCTGCACCGTCATTTCCGGCCGATTGCGGGCACCAATGCGCGCGTGGACGATCTCATGCGCCGGGTGATCACTACGCTGTTCTGCTACGGGTGCAACCTGGGCCCGACCCAGACTGCGCGCTCAATCAAGGGCTTCAGTCGGCGCCAGATTTCCTGGCTTAACCTCAAGTACGTCACTGAAGACACGTTGGACAAGGCGATCGTGCAGGTGATCAATACGTTCAACAAGTTCGATCTGCCTGGCTACTGGGGCTCGGGCAAGAGTGCGTCGGCCGATGGCACCAAGTGGAGCATGTACGAGCAGAACCTGCTCTCGGAGTACCACATCCGCTACGGTGGTTATGGCGGCATCGGCTACTACCACGTCTCTGACAAGTACGTGGCGCTGTTCAGTCACTTCATTCCGTGCGGTGTGCACGAAGCGATCTACATTCTGGACGGATTGCTGGCCAACACGTCTGATATCCAGCCTGAAATCGTGCATGGGGATACCCAGGCCCAGAGTTATCCGGTCTTTGGTTTGTCCTACCTGTTGGGCATTCAGTTGATGCCACGTATTCGCAACATCAAGGATCTGACCTTCTTCCGCGCGGAGGCGGGTCGCCCGTACAAGAACATCCAGGCGCTGTTCGGCGACAGCATCGACTGGGGCCTGATCGAAACGCATCTGCACGACATGCTGCGGGTCACGGTGTCGATCAAGTTGGGCAAGATCACCGCTTCGACGATCCTTCGCCGGCTGGGAACCTACAGCCGGAAGAACAAGTTGTACTTCGCCTTCCGGGAGCTTGGGAAGGTCATTCGCACGCTGTTCTTGCTGCGCTACATCGATGACGTGGACATGCGTCGGACTATCCAGGCGGCCACCTACAAAAGCGAAGAGTTCAATGGCTTCGTCAAATGGGTTTTCTTCGGCGGAGAAGGGATCATTGCCGAGAACGTGCTTCATGAGCAGCGAAAGGTCGTGAAGTACAACCAGCTCGTGGCCAATATGATCATCCTGCACAACGTAGACCAGATGACACGCACGTTGGCCAGCCTGCAGGAGGAGGGGATGGAGTTGAATCCCGAGGTTCTGGGCGGCTTGTCGCCGTATCGGACCAGCCACATCAATCGGTTCGGAGACTACACGCTCGACCTGGAACGTAAGGTCGCGCCTCTCCAATTCACCGAGATCGTTTTGGAGCCCCACTGGACGCAGATCGCCGAGCCGAGAGGGTAGCGGACTCTGTCTATTCAGTTTCGACGCGAAGTGCTAATAGGCCACTTCGTGGCCTCAGCGGCGTATGAAGAAGAAAAGCACGCAACATCAAAAACTTAAAGCGGATTCGGCTGTATTTCTCACGAATCCCTGCCGACCCTCGGAATCGCCTTAAACCGACGGTTCTGCGCCTTCGACATGCACGCAGCCGTGCACGAAGTCCGCGAATGCACGCGCTTTTGCAGTAGCCATGCGGCCGCTGGGGAACACGGCCCAAAGATCAATGTCCGGAAGTGTCCATTCGGGCAGGACTACTTGCACGCGACCATCGGCGAGCTCCGGGGTGAACATCCATTCCGATGCGATGGTTATCCCCATGTCGGCAAGTACCGCCGTGCGAATCCCTTCCGCCGCGCTGAAGCGCGCCCGGCCGCGCACGACCACCGACGCCGTGGTTCCTGCGCTTACGTGGCGGAAATCCCAAGCACTGTCTTGTTGGGTAAATACCAATGTCTGATGTTGGCTCAACTCGGTTGGCGTCTTGGGAGTACCCGCACGGGCGAGATAGGCCGGGGTGGCGATCACCAGGCGACGCGCAGTGGCAAGCCGCCGGGCGACCAGACCGGTATCGGGCAGGCGTCCCATGCGCAGCGAAATATCGATGCCCTCGGCGATCAGGTCGATTGGACGGTCGTCGAGCACGACATCCATTTCCAGATCTGGATGCGCCGCCAGAAATGCGGGCAGCGCCGGGATGAGGTGCAGGCGGGCAAATGTTGGTGCCGCAGAGACGCGTAGTCGTCCACTCAGGTCGGCCCCCGCCCCACGCGCCGACAGCTCTGCTTCTTCCAATTCCTGCAGGACGATCTGGGCGCGCTCGTAGAAGCGCACTCCCGCCTCGGTCGGTGCCAAGCCATGGGTCGAACGCATGAGCAAGCGCACCTGCAGGTGCGCTTCGAGCTGCGCGACGGTCTTGGAGACGGCGGGCTGCCCGAGATGCAGGACGCGCGCGGCGGCGGAAAACGAACCGGTCTGGACCACCTGGACAAAGGTAGCCATGGCTTGCAGGCGATCCATGGTCATTCTTTCAAGGAATAGGCGTTATCGATTCTACCTATCTGCCATTCCTTTTTGTGGATATCCAGACTTTGCCTCACCGGGCGCCACCGCCCTGCCAAGCAACCAAGGCTGGTCATGATCGAGCTCTACGCATTCGCCACTCCCAACAGCGTCAAGGTCCCGATTGCGCTGGAGGAACTGGGACTGGACTACACCCTGCACGCCGTCAACGTGAAGCAGGGGGAGCAGCGACAGGATGCGTTCCGCGAGCTCAATCCCAACGCCAAGGTGCCGGTGCTGGTGCAGGCGGCCGCCGATGGCGACCCGAAAATCCTGACCGAATCGGCCGCCATCCTGGTGCACCTAGCCGAAACGACCGGGCAGCTCCTACCGTCCGCGCCAGACGCCCGTGCCAGGGTCTTCGAGCAGCTGTTCTTTCACGCCTCCGCCGTCAGCCCGGCGTTCGGCAACGCCGGCTACTTCCGCACCTTGGCGGCCGAGCCGCAACCACTTGCGCTGACGCGTTTCCGCGATGAAGCCCGGCGCGTCACGGCGCTGCTCGACAACACGCTCAGCGAACGTACGTGGGTCGCCGGCGAGACCTACTCCATTGCCGATATCGCGCACTTCGGCTGGTTCTGGCGTCGGGCCTTTGCCGGCATCGAGCTGGAGGACTTCCCGAACCTACAGCGCTGGTACGCGGCCGTCGACGCGCGCCCGGCGGTGCAGCGCGCCATCGCCCGAGTCAACGCGCTGATCCCCAATTCCTGATCCATCCCCAACTCCACCAAACAGCAAGAGGCACTTCCATGTCCCGTTTCGATAGCTACCGCAATGCCTACTCCAACGCCCGCCTGACCCGTACGCCCGAAGGCGTCCTCGAGGTTGCCCTGCATACGGACGGTGGCAAGCTCATCTTCAACGGCCACACCCACGAACAGTTCGTCGACCTGTTCCACGACATCGGTGCAGACCCGGACAACCGCGTGGTGATCCTCACCGGCAGCGGCGATGCCTTCATGGATGCGATCACGCCCGACGGCTTCGACTTCTTCACGCCGCGCGGTTACGACAAGATCTTCCGCGAGGGCAAGAAGGTCCTGATGAACCTGTTGGACATCGAAGTGCCCATGATCGCCGCGCTCAACGGCCCGGTGCTGCTCCACTCCGAATATGCGCTGCTGGCCGACATCGTGCTGGCCACGCCGCAGACGGTGTTCCAGGACAAGCCGCATTTCGACTTCGGCATCGTGCCGGGCGACGGCGTTAACCTGCTGTGGCCGGAGGTGGTCGGCAGCATCCGCGGTCGCCACTTCATTCTGACCCGCCAGGTGCTCGATGCGCAGACCGCCAAGGACTGGGGTGTGGTGAACGAGATCGTGCCGGCCGACCAGCTGCTGGCCCGTGCCCACGAAGTCGCCGCATCGATCGCCGCGCTGCCGCCACTGACCGCTCGCTACACGCGTATCGCCCTGACCCAGAAGCTGCGCCGCATTGTCGACGAAGGCGCCGGTTACGGCTTGGCGCTGGAAGGCATCAGTGCCGCCGATGTCGCACGCAGCGCGGCGCAAGCTGCGTGAACCGCCGCGTGGCCCGAGCTTAAGCGGGCTACGCACCTTCCCTCCTTACTGGAGCAATCCTCATGAACCTGCAAGACAAACTCGACGCCTTCAAGGCGGACTTCGAAGCCGGCAAGCCGCCGTACAGCGTACCGCGTTCGGTAATCGACACCATGCATCACGCCACGGCCGAGCTGATCGCATCGGGCGCCGCCGAACATGCGCTCAAGGCCGGCGATCTTGCGCCGGTCTTCATTCTCAATGACCCGGATGGCAAGCCGGTCTCCTCCACCGAGCTGCTGCAGCGCGGCCCGCTGGTCATCAGTTTTTACCGCGGTGTGTGGTGCCCGTACTGCAATATGGAGCTGCAGGCGTTGGAGGCAGCGTTGCCGCAACTTGCCCGCACCGGTGCCAGCGTCATCGCGATCTCGCCGCAGGTAGCTGCCAACAGTCGAAAATCAGTGCGTCAGAACACGTTGAGCTTCCCGATCCTGTCCGATCCCGGCAATACGGTCGCCGCCACTTTCGGCTTGCGTTTCGCATTGCCGGACTATTTGGTGGAGCTCTACAAGTCGTTGAAGAACGACCTTCCCGCGTTCAATGGCGATGGCAGCTGGACGTTGCCGATGCCGGCACGCTACGTCATCGCGCAGGACGGCACGATCGCCTACGCCGAGGTGAACCCCGATTACACCCGGCGCCCGGATCCGTCCGAACTGCTACCGACGCTGCGGCAGCTCGCCAACCGCGCCGCCTGATCTGCCATTGCAGTTGACCCGCCCGCGCGACCGCGGGCGGGCCGAAGGAGACATCATGTCGCGAACATATTTGATTACCGGTGCGGGAAAAGGCATCGGACTTGCAGTTGCCCACCGCCTCGCGCATGGTGGGCATCAGGTGGTCGGCATTGCGCGGACAGCGCCGGCCGATTTCCCCGGCATGTTCGTCACCGTCGATCTCGGTGACGATGCAGCCGCGACTACGGCGCTTAGATCGATCAGCGAGCACTTCGCCATCGATGGTGTGGTCAACAACGTCGGTCTCGTCCGGCCAGCAATGCTGGCTGACACTACGCTGGCCGACTTGGATGCGGTGATGCAATTGAACCTGCATCCCGCCTTGCTGGCCGCGCAGACCGCATTACCTGGGATGTTGGAGCGAGGCTGGGGTCGCATCGTCAACGTGTCCAGCCTGACCGTGCTTGGCTCCGTCCAGCGCACCGCGTATGCCGCAGCGAAGGCCGCGCTGGTGAGCTTTGGACGCAGCTGGGCACTGGAACTGGCACCCCGCGGAATCACCGTCAACACGGTAGCACCTGGACCGACCGAGACCGAACTGTTCCGCGCCAACAACCCACCCGGCAGCAGCGGCGAGCAGCGCTATCTGTCTGGTGTACCGATGGGACGGTTCGGCACGTCTGAAGAAGTCGCCGCAGTCATCGCTTTTCTGTTGGGCGAAGATGCCGCTTTCATCACGGGCCAGACGCTGCATGTCGATGGCGGTGCGTCCATCGGCAAAGCAGCGATGTAGTCTGGCATGTCGGCGCAGGAGCGCACCAATCCTCGCCAAGGCGGTCACTATCCAGGCGGGAGCGCGGCGCCGAGCGAGGCGTTCGTCCCATTTCTACCCACTTCGACCAACCTCTTGGAAGTTGAATCTGTCGTCCGCTTTTTTTTTGGGGGGGGAAATTGCCATTTCCCCACCCGCGATAAACATCCCTAATCCCCTATCGTTCAACTCCACTTCTTGGCAGAAGCTTATAGTGCCAGAGGCGCTAGGTACCACAATGGGGGACGGCCCTCAGTGCCGTCCCCCACAATCATTACCGCTCCAACTGCCGGAGATGTAGTCCATCATTACGATGACTGACCCGCCAGCTCGGCGTGGCGCCGAGTGCCGCCAGCGGCTCGTCGAACACCATATCGTTTGTGGCCGAGATTCCGCCACGGCTGGCAAAGCTAGCCAGACTCTCTACGAGCTGTTGCACTTCGGTGTTTACAGAGTCCACGGGACTCGTTTTACTCTCCGCTTTAGTGGACAAGGTTGGCGGTTCAGGTGGCGACCGCTTGGCAACGGGATCCGAAGAGATCGGGACCACATCCAACGGTCGACGTACGCCGGGCTCGACGATAGCTTGCGCCGAGGCGGGTGCTTTCAGAACCGGCGCATCGATGGCGAAGGCCTCCATCGCCAGGGCCAGCTGGCTACCTTCGTCGATGGGCAGCGAAGAGGTCTCCCGAGCCTGCATCCCGCCCATCGCCATCGTTGAAGCCGAGTGGCTGGCCGATTCCAGTGGCGTCAGCTGCCCCGCGATCGTTGACGCCGGAATTGCATAGCCGCCATCACCCGGCTGCACATAGGCAATGGCGTGATCGCTGCCCAGGAAGTGGTTGAGCACACGAATCTGCTGGGCGGCATCCCCATCCACCCGCACGATCAGGTCGTCGCCGTCGCGGTGATACGTCAGACGGGTGCGCGCGATGCCGTCGAAGTACAGCCAGTCGGTGCCGCCACCCGTGTTGTCCACCGTGTCGGCACCCGAACCGGCAGCGTAGAAATAGGTGTCATCTCCCGCGCCGCCAAACAGCATGTCGTCGCCATCCTCACCCACCAGCTGGTCGTTGCCAGCCCCACCGATCAGGATGTCGTTGCCCGATCCGCTGAAGCTGCCATTGCCACCGGAGAGGTAGTCGTCGCCATCGCCGCCATCGAGCTTGTCGTCGCCGCCCATGCCGAAGAGGGTATCCGCGCCGCCTAGTCCCTTTATCAGGTCCCGGCCGCTGGTGCCCACGATCTGCTCGCCTGCTGATGTACCGGTCTTCACCGACGGGTAGTCCGCGTCGTTGCCGGTGCCCGGCGTGCCACCGCCCGGGTCCCCGCCCCCGCCATTGTTGGTCACCAGCGCGTTGATCGCCGCGGTGTTCAAGGCCGAGCCGCTCGCCGGCTGCAGGTAGTCCAGCCCCATGTCGCCGCCCAGGAAATGGCCGGTGACCGTGACCCGCTGGTTGGCGTTGCCATTGACGGTAATGACCAGGTCGTCGCCGCTGCGGGTAAACGCCAGCTGCGCGGTCGTGATGCCATTCTGGAAAATCAGCCAGTCGGTGCCGCCGCCGGTGTTGTCGATGACGTCGATGCCGCCGCCGTAGACATACTGGTCATCGCCCGCGCCGCCGGTCAGCGTGTTGCTGCCGTCCTCGCCACGCAGCGTGTCGTTGCCCGCGCCGCCTTCCAGCGTGTCGTCGCCGGAACCCGTCCCGCTGCCGTTGCCACCAGACAGGTAGTCGTTGCCATCGCCGCCGCGCAGCGTGTCGTTGCCGCCCATGCCGAACAGCGTGTCGGCGCCGGCCAGGCCTTCGATCAGGTCCTTGCCGGCGCTGCCAACCAGCTGCTCGCCGGCGGCCGTGCCGGTGATGACCTGGTCGAACTGTCCGCCGCTGCTGCCGCCCGCGACGATCTGGTTGATCTCGGCCGTGGTGAGGTAATAGCCGCCGTCGGGCTGGACGTAGTCGATCGCCGCATCTCCGCCGAGGAAGTGGTTGAGCACGCGCACCGAAGGCGTGCTCGCCGCGTCCAGGAAGATCAGCAGGTCATCGCCATCGCGCGCGAACGACAGGCGCTCGCGGGTGATGCCGTTGGTGAAGAACACGCCGTCGAAGCCGCCATCGCTGTTGTCGATGACGTCGCTGCCGGAATTGGCATCGAACACGTACTTGTCGTCGCCGGTGCCACCATACAGCGTGTCGTTGCCGCCGCCGGCCACGATCGTATCGCTGCCACCGCCACCGCGGATCACGTTCGCCGCGCCGTTGCCGGCAATGTAGTTGTCCAGGTCGTTGCCGGTGCCATCGATGGCGCTGCCGCCCATCAGGAACAGGTTCTCGATGTTGGCCGAGAGCGCATACGACGCGGTGGTCTGCACCTGGTCGGTGCCCGCGCCGGCCGCTTCCACGACCACGTCGGCACTGTCATCGGTGACGTAGATGTCGTTGCCCGCCCCGCCCTCCAACCGGTCGACGCCCTCGCCGCCATCCAGGTAGTCCGCGCCCGCGCCGCCGTACAAGGTGTCGGCGCCCGTGCCGCCGAACAGGTTGTCGTTGCCGTCCAGGCCGTACAGCACGTCGTCGCCATCCCAGCCGCCCAGCGTGTTGTTGCCGGCATTTCCCGTCAGCGTGTTGTCGAGCTCGTTGCCGTTGCCGGTGATGATGCCGGCGGCGAGGATCAGGTTCTCAACGTTGGCCGAAAGCACCAGGTTGGTTTCGTAGCGACGCTCGACGGTGTCGTTGCCCTCGCCCGCATACTCGTAGATCCAGTCCTGGCTGCTGTCGTTGATGAAGTAGTCGTCGCCTTCGCCGCCATGCATCTGGTCGCCGCCCAGCCCGCCATCGAGGCGATTGGCGCCGGCGTTGCCCACCAGCACGTTGTCGCCGTCGTTGCCGGTGCCGTCGAGGTCGGCGGTGCCGGTCAGCAGCAGGTTTTCCAGCGTCGAACCCAGCACGTAGTCCACGCTGGACTGCACCGTGTCGGTGCCTTCGCCGTCCAGCTCCACCACCTGGTCGCCGGCACTGTCCACCACGTAGACGTCGTCACCCGCGCCACCGGCCAGGTAGTCGTCGCCGCTGCCGCCATCGAGCACGTTGTCGTTGCTGTTGCCGATGAGCTCGTTGTCGTCCGCCGAGCCGACGGCCGTATAGGCGCCACTGCCCTCCACCAGTTCGATGCGTTCGATGCCCGAGGACAGGGCGTACTCGTAGGCAGTCGAATGGACGACATCGAAGCCCTGCCCCGCAAGCTCGACGATGACGTCGTTGGCATTGTCCACTTCATAGGTGTCATCGCCGGCACCGCCTTCCATGCGGTCGGCACCCGCGCCGCCATCCAGCACGTCTTCGCCCTCGTTGCCTTCGAGGAAGTCGTTGCCGTAGCCGCCTGACAACAGGTCATTGCCGGCCAGGCCGCGCAGGTGGTTGTCGCCGGCGTTGCCCTCCAGCGTGTTGTCCGCGTCGTTGCCCGTGGCATCCAGGTGGGCGTCGCCGATCAGCACCAGGGTCTCGACATCCTGCGCGAGCGCATAGCTGACGCTGGCCTGGATCGTGTCCATGCCCGTACTGCCGGCTTCGCTCACGATGTCCGCCGCGTCGTCCACCACGTACACATCGTCGCCATCACCGCCCTGCATGAGGTCGGCACCGCTGCCCCCATCGAGCAGGTCGTTGCCCGAGCCACCCTTCAGCACGTCATTGCCGGCTTCGCCATACAGCAGGTCGTCGCCGGCGCCGCCATCGAGCTGGTCGGCGCCGGCCCCCGCGCGCACGGTATCGTTGCCGGACAGCGCGTTGATGACATTGTCCAGCGTGTTGCCGAGGATCACGTCGTCTAGCGCGGTGCCGGCCAGCGACGCGCGGTTCAGTGCGTCGGCGTCCAGCAGCCACTGCTGGCCGCTGCCGAGGTCCACGGTGAGCGGGTAGCGTGCCAGCTGCGTGGTCGGGTCGAAGAAGTCTTCCAGGCGGATCCGGTCGTCCGGCGAATTGAGGAAGTACACCGCCAATGCGGTGTCCTCGCGCCGGAAGTAGACCTGGTCGAGCGGCAGGCCGGACAGGTAGATCGTGTTGAGGCCGTCGTTGTCGCGGATGCTGTCGTGTCCATCGCCGGCGCTGAAGTGGTAGGCGTCGTTGCCCGCCCCGCCTTCGAGCTGGTCGTCGCCCAGCCCGCCGGTCAGGTGGTCGTTGCCGGCACCGCCGCGCAGGATGTCGACCCCCGCGCCGCCGTCGAGCACGTCATCGCCGGATTCACCGTCCAGCGTGTCCTTGCCCTCGCCGCCTCGCAGCGTGTCGTTGCCGTCGCCGCCAAGCAACCTGTCATCGCCGGCCTCGCCTTGCAGCAGGTCGTCCCCGCCGCGGCCGTAGAGCAGGTCGTCGCCGTTTCCGCCGGCCAGGGTGTCGGCGGTCTCGTAGCCACTCAGCACGTCATCGCTTTCGGTGGACACCAGGACCAGGGCGCGGATCGTGGCCAGGTCCCATACCGGCGCATCGGCGTTGGAGAAGCGGATCTCGTCGATCTGATAGCCGCCACTCCCGTCGTAGAGGAAGTGGTTGCTGATGGTCACCTGGTCGCCCGTCCCCGCGATGGCAAGCACCAGGTCATCATTGACGCGCCGCGCCGTGACGTCGGCGGGCGCGATGCCCGCACCGAACCGCAGCACGTCCCAGCGGCCCTGGCTGGAATCGTAGTTGCTGATCGTGTCGCGGCCGTCGCCCAGCTCGAACAGATAAGTGTCCGAGCCGCTGCCGCCCACCAGCACGTCGTCGCCACTGCCGCCGGCCAGCGTGTCGTTGCCGGCGCCGCCGTCCAGATAGTCGTTGCCGGCATCGCCGTGCAGCGTGTCCGCCCCGCCGTTGCCACTGAGCGTATCGTTCCCGCCCGCGCCGGAGATCACGTCGTCGCCGGCGTAGCCGGAGAGGTAGTCGGCCTCCGCGGTAGGCGCCAGCACCAGCGCCTTGACCGTTTCGACGTTCCAGACCGTGGCCGCCGTATCCGCGAAGCGGATCTCGTCCAGGCGGTAAGCGCTGGCGCCATCACCGCTGAAGTAGTTCAGAACGGTCACCTGGTCCGGGCCGCCGGCGATCGACAGCACCAGGTTGTTGCCCGCACGCCGGGCGGTGACCGACGCAGGGTCGATGCCCGGGCCGAACGACAGCGCGTCGACGCGACCGGTCGCCGCATCGTAATTGTCGATCGTGTCCTGCCCGTCGCCGAGCTGGAACAGGTACAGGTCGTTGCCGGTGCCGCCGGAGAGCCTGTCATCGCCCGCGCCGCCCGACAGGATGTCGTCACCGCCATTGCCCGCCAGGGTATCGTTGCCGGCCTGGCCAACCAGGATATCGGCGCCGCCATAGCCCTGCAGGACGTCGTCGCCATCGGTGGCGGACAGCACCATCGCCTTGATCGTGTCGATATTCCAGACCGTCGCGGCCGCGTCGGCGAAGCGGATCTCGTCGAGCCGGTATGCCCCGGCCGCGTCACCGGCGAAGTAGTTGCTGATGGTGACCCGATCATCCGTCCCGGCGATCGACAGCACCAGCGTATCGCCGCTGCGCCGCGCGGTGACGGCAGCCGGGTCGATGCCGGCCCCGAAGGAGAGCACGTCCAGCCGCGAATGGCCCGCGTCGTAGTTGTTGATCGCGTCATGGCCATCGCCCAAGGCGAAGACGTAGACATCGTTGCCTTCGCCGCCGTCGAGGATGTCGTTGCCGAGGCCGCCGGTCAGCACGTCATTGCCCGTGCCGCCGTCCAGCCGGTCGTCCCCTTCCCCGCCATCGACGATGTCGCTGCCGGAGCCGCCACTCAACGTATCGTTGCCGATACCGCCGCGAATGACGTCGTCGCCGCCGTAGCCGGCGATGTCATCGTTGCCGGCCAGGCCATCGAGCGTTTCGCCGAGCGTCGTGCCATACAGCCCGTCATCGCCCGCGGTGGCCTGCTGCACCACCGCCGCCAGGATCTGCGCCAGGCCCCAGCTCGTGCCGTCCTCGAACCGGAACTGCTCGATCACGCCTTCGCGCAGCGCGCCTTCGGTGCCCTCGTAGACGTTGTTGATGCGGATCTCACCAGCCACGCCGCCGTGGTTGACGTGGACGATGATGCTGGAGATATCGCGGGTCAGCGAAAGATTCGCTGCCGTGATGCCGCCCATGAAGTAGATCTGGTCGGTACCGGCGCTGTCGAAGATGCGGTCGCTGCCGTCGCCGGGACGGTACACATAGATGTCGTCGCCAGCCTGGCCGTAAAGCGCATCGTCACCCTTGCCGCCATTCATGGCGTCCTTGCCGCCACCGCCGTAGAGCACGTCGGCCTGGTCGGTGCCGGTGACGGCCGACAGCACGTCCAGCAGCGGCGCGATGGCCGGACGCGCGAGGGCCAGGTCCACGTAGGCGGCATCGAGCTGGCCACGCAGCGTCGGCGAGTAAGCGGACAAGGCCGTGGAGACCACCACCAGGTCGATGATGGCGTCCGTCTCGCCACTGTCCTGCGCATCGACCAGGTAGGCCTTGAAGGCGGTCCAGTCGATCATCGCGTGCGTATAGCCGGAGGCGAAGCCGCCCAGGAAGATGCCGCTGCCGGCGTAGTCGGCCTGCGCCCGCAGCTGCGCATCCACGTACTGCTTGAACTTGTTGAACTCGGAGGTCAGCAGGTTGCCCGCTTCCTGGCGCGGAATCGGGTCGTCGGGGGTGTACTGGTTGGTATACGGGCGTGCGGACAGCAGTTCGACCACCGCCAGTTCGCGCGCGTCGACATTGCCGCCGCGGCTGGTCGGCACGATGCCGCTCACGCCCGCCCAGCGGAAAATCAGGTTCTTGAGCAGGCTGTCGCGCGCCGGCGTCGAGGACTCGGCGAGGTAGGCGTCGAGCAGCGTCACCAGGCCCGCGTCCCTGGCCAGGGCCTGCCGCAGGTCGACCAGGTTGCCGAACGCCTTCGCGTCGGGCGAGGCCAGCACGTCCAGCAGCGCGCCCGGGGAGACGTCCGCCTGGTTGAGGCGCTCGGACGGATCCGTGGTGTACCAGACGTCGGACATCGCCGCGTTGCCGCCGTCGAGACGAATCGCCGAACCCACCTGCTGGTGTGCCTGTCCGTTGGCATCCACCAGCGAGGAGGCGCTCCACGCGGTACGGAAGCCGGAGATCCCCGCTTCGGTGATGGACAGCAGTTCGCCCGCATCGGTGATGCCGTTGCCATTGGCGTCGCGCCAGATGCGCAGGCTCGCGAAGGCGGCATCCTGGGCATCCACGACGCCGTCGCGGTTGTCGTCCAGCTCATCCAGTGCCACGAAGCCGTTGGCCGCCAGCGAACCGTCGGCCAGGCGGGTGTTGCTGCCGAACAGCTCGTGCCCGTTGTCGATCACGCCGTTGCCATTGAGATCGCGCACCAGCAGGCCATCGCTGGGCGCAACCCAGGCGGTCGCTTCGGCCATGCCATTGCCATCGTGGTCGAAATAGCGCCGGTTGCTGTACGCCACGGTGCTGACGCCGTTGCCATCCAGGTCGATGGTCAGCGGCGAGGCGCGGGTCTCGGCCGGGCCCATGTCCGGCTTCTCCTCATCGTCCGGCTCGGTGACGAGGAAGATGCCCAGGTCGCCGTTCTCGAACTCCTCGATGGTCAGGCCGCCGTTGATCGTCAACGTCGTCCCGTCGAGCACGTAGGTATCGCCGCGGCCGTTGTACGTGTTCTCCGGGTCGGTCTCCCTGCGGGTGCCGCCGGTCAGCTGGAAGTTGCCGCGATACACCGCGCCGCGGCCATCGGTGTCCATGATCGTGTCGAGGTTGTCGACCTTGTAGAGGTCGTAGCCGTCGCCGCCATGCAGGATGTCGGCATCATCGCCGCCGTCGAGCAGGTCGTTGCCGCCGGAGCCATACAGCTTGTCGCTGCCCCAGCCGCCATACAGTTCGTTCTTGCTGGTATCCGAATCCCCTTCGGAGGTGCCCGCGTACAGCGTGTCGTCGTCGTCGCCTCCGTAGAGCACATCCTTGCCGGCGCCACCGCGCAGCGTGTCGCTGCCGGCCAAGCCGATCAGGATGTCGTCGCCCGCCCCGCCGGAGACCTCGTCGGCATCCCCGGCACCAATCACCAGGTCATTGCGGGCGTCCTGTTCGGCCGCCACCAGCAAGCCCGTGCTGCCCGATTGCAGCGTCACGCGCTGGATGGCCGAGGTGTCCACACGGATGTTGTCTTCATCCTGCAGCCATTCCTGCGCGTGTTGCAGCAGGTACTCCTGGCCCTTGTGGTCGGAACCGGCGGCGATCTCGGTGAGATCGAGCTGGATGCCCCCCGCCACCAGGTTGATGAAGGCCTCGGGCACGCTGCCGGTCTGGAAGTAGTAGTACTCCGCGAGGGCCGCCAGCACGCCGCGGTTGAGTTCCTTCTCGAACGCGGTGCCGCTGGTCCCGATGCCCTTGAGGTCGAAGCCGAGCATATCCAGGATGCCGCCGCCGTTGGTGCTTCCGGACTGCAGCTGCCAGTTGTGCATCTTGGCCATGAAATCCGCGCGGTCGGCGCGGGTGTCGGAGGCATACAGGTCCGAATCCGCGAAGACCGAGAACGCGCGATTCTGCTCGATCATGCCTTCATTGAACGACAGCGAGCGCATCACCGAGCTCAGCAGGTCCATCGAATGCAGGCTGACCATCATCGCGCCGGGCACCCCCTCGGTAATCGAGGGCGTACCCACGGCGTACTCATACGCCTGGCCGGAAATGTTCGGCAACACGGCGCGAAGGTATTCAAGCACCTCGCCATCCATGCTGTAGCTGGTGACATTGGCCTCGCGCTGGGAGAACAAGGCACCCAGCGATGACGTGTATTCGTCGAACGCACTGTTGTTGTAGTCATTGGCCAACAGGTAGGCCTGCAGTGCGCCGAGCACGATGTCGTCGCGTGCGGTGAGCTCGAAGGGGGCCGGGTCGAATACGGTCGCCTGCAAGTCGAGGAACACCGACATGACCGAGGCCAGGCCGCCGCCCAGCGAATGACCGGTCATGGTGAAGGTCTTACCGGGGTTGTTCGCCATCACGTCGAGCGCGAAGGTCAACGCTTCGGTGATCTGGAAGGCGCCCAGGCCCACGCCCGCGGGCACGTTGGAGGCCCAGTCCATGGCCTGGTTGGTGCCGGCGAACGAAATGACGACCTCGTCGCCCCTCAGGTACGCACTGGCCGAAAAGCCCCAGCCGTCGTCTTCCTGCCGCGATACTTCCGTCCAGCCCCCCACCAACGGGGTGGCATTGGCGATGGAACGCGCATACACATCGGTGGCCAACTGCGCATAGTCGAGGTTGCTTGCCATGTCACTGCTCCTAAGTCCATTTAGTGATGGTGTGCCGATCAATCCGGCTTGCAGAAGTTCTCTTCCTTGCTACCCCACTGGCGAAGCACTTCCCGGAACAACGGGGAGGCACCGCGACGGCGTTTCTCCTTCTCTTCGATCGTCACCCGCTTGGGCTCGCCATCCGAGCGCGGGCCGGTGAGCAGGTTGGCCGGACGGCCAATCAAGCGTTCGTCCAGTGCGACGCGCTGCCATGGCTGGCCGTCGACGGACTGATAAGCCACGTAGGGCGGCATGGGTCGCCCGAGCGCATACCAGGTTTCGCAGCGATAGAACGCGGCGACCAGTGACCAGGTGCGCTTGTCCGGCGCATAGTCGATCAGCATCGGCACGTAAGCGTCACGCCAGGCGGGGGGCCGAGTGACGCCCGCGGGAAGCTGCTCGAAGGCGATCGACATCTCGCTCTGCTCCCAGCTTTTGGGCCCGCCCAGCTCCGAGCGCTGCTTGCCCGCTGCCGTGCGCGCCACCTCCAGGCGCTGGCCGTCCTGCAGCTGCACATCCTCCAGCCATGCCAGCTGGACCTTGTCGCAGCCGCCCAGCAGCAACAGCATCGCGACAGCCGCCAGGCGCGCGCCTGGCCGAAGCGCGCGCAACCGCTTGTTTGCCTTGATTGGAAGGCTCATCGTTTCAACGCTCCCTCATGCTCTCGCCCGCATGCGTTCGCAGCGGGCTCAACAGGTAATCGATCACCCGCCGCTTGCCGGTCTTGATCTCCGCGCTCAGCGTCATGCCCGCGCTCATGCTCACCACCACGCCGTCGATATCCAGGCTGCTGCCGTCCAGGCGGATGCGCGCGGGAAACACCAGCCCCAGATTCTCGTCCTGCGCGGCATCGTGCGACACGCTCACCACCTTGCCGGTGAGATAGCCGTAGCGCGTATACGGGAAGCTCTCGATCTTCACCGTCACCGGCTGGCCCGGGCGCACGAAGCCGATGTCCTTGTTCAACACCGTGGCCTCCACCTCCAGCGCCTCCTGCGGCACCACCGCCAACAGTTCCTGCGCTGGCGTCACCACGCCACCCACGGTATGCACCGCCAGCTGCTGCACGGTGCCGTCCACTGGCGCGCGCAGGGTCATCAGGCGATCGCGCTGTCCCGCTTTCGCGAACTCCGGTGCGCCCTGCGCCACCTGCTGTTCCGCCTCGCGCAGCTCGTCCAGCGTCTGGCGGCGGAAGTCCGCGACCAGCACGCGCAGCTCTTCCTCGGCCGCCACTCGCGCGGACTCGATCTCGCGCAGGCGATTGCGCTGGGTCGCCAGGTCGCGCTCGGCGGCAATGCGCTCCTGCTCACGCAACAGGTACTCGTGGCGCCCGACGTACTTGCCTTCTACCAGCCGTCCATAGTCCTCGGCGCGCACCTTGGAAATCCGCGCCGATTCGGCCAGCGGCTCGATCGCGTCGCGCGTGGTCTGCAGTTCGGCACGACGCTGGGCCATGGTGGCCTGCAGGTTGTGCCGCTTGGCCTGCAGCGTATCGAACTGGCTGGTGGCCAAGGCCTGCTCGGCCGCCAGCCGTTCGGCGGGCACCTCGGATGAAGGCGCCAGGCGCGGTGTTACGCCACTGTCGATGGACGCGGCCAGGGCGGAAAGCCGCAGCGCGGCGACACGCGCTTCGGTGAGCGCCTCGCCGGCCTGCGCCAGATCCGCGCCCGTGCTGGTGGCGTCGAGTTCGATCAGCGGCTCGCCTGCCTTCACCTTCTGTCCGTCCCGCACCAGGATCCGCCGCACCACGGCGGTGTCGGCGGGCTGGATCACCTTGGTGCGCGAGTCCACCACCATCTTGCCCGGGGCCACGGCCACGATGTCCAGCTTGCCCAGGCCGGCCCACAGCAAGGCCACGCAGAAGAACGCGACGATGACGCGCATCGTCCAGCGCACGGTCGGCGAGGTCGGGGTTTCGATCAGCTCCAGGTGCGCGGGCAGGAACGCCAGCTCGTCGGCACGACGACGCGGCGGATCGAGCTCATCGCGCACCTGCCATGCCGCACGGAACACCTTGCCGTAGCGCTGCAGGAAATCCTTGCCGCCGTCGAGGATGTGTTTCATGCCCCACCCGCCTGCAGCCGATGCAGCCGCGCGTACTGTCCATCCGGGCGATCCACCAACTCGGCATGGCTGCCGGTTTCGACGATCTGTCCCTTCTCCACCACCACGATGCGGTTTGCCCTGCGTACCGTCGATAGCCGGTGGGCGATGATCAACACGGTGCGGCCCTTGCAGATCGCCTGCATGTTGGACATGACCGCGTGCTCCGATTCGTAGTCCAGCGCGCTGGTGGCTTCATCGAGGATGAGGATGCGCGGGTCGGTGATCAGCGCCCGTGCGATCGCCACGCGCTGGCGCTGGCCACCGGACAGGCCGGTGCCATGCTCGCCCACCGCCGTGTCGTAGCCTTCGGGCAATTCGGAGATGAACTCATGCGCGCCGGCGAGCTTGGCGGCGTGGATCACCCGCTCCAGCGGCATGCCGGGGTCGGCCAGGGCGATGTTCTCGCGGATGCTGCGGTTGAACAGGAAGTTCTCCTGCAGCACCACGCCGAGCTGGCGGCGCAGCCAGGCCGGATCGGCCAGCGCCAAGTCGTGGCCATCGATCAGCACGCGCCCGCGCTCGGGCGTATACAGCCGCTGCACCAGCTTGGTCAGCGTGCTCTTGCCCGAACCGGAGCGGCCGACGATGCCGATGACTTCTCCGGGCTTGATGTCCAACTCCATGCCGG
>Ga0310344_10000442_pt1 | contig 32743 bp, 46 predicted proteins | sample HC15DNA20200_MG_FD_203801 | JGI IMG/M metagenome (GOLD analysis project Ga0310344, IMG submission 203801) | Marine microbial communities from station ALOHA, North Pacific Subtropical Gyre - HC15-DNA-20-200_MG | ecosystem: Environmental > Aquatic > Marine > Oceanic | place: Pacific Ocean: North...
GCCATCTTGTTCTCCTATGGAGTAATTGTAACTTCACCCATAATTTGTACCGATAACGGAATATCCAGAGTCCTGTAGGCCACTCCTCCAATATCTGTATACCCTGTTGAAGCACTTCCTATTTCTATGTCATTCACATTGCCACTCAGGTCAGAATCACCACGCAATGCACTGTCTATATTTACAATCGCATCCCATACTTCTAACTCCACATCTTCTCTAATGTCTCTTGATATTTGCAGTCTCCAATATGCCCTTATTGTAAACTCTGTCAGGGATGATGAGTCTGCCAGTGTCAGAAAGTCAACTTCACGATTGGACAACCAGAACGCCACTGAGGGAGTCTGGGAAATCATCATTGGCTCTCCTCTCAGAACCGCCCCAAAGGTTGGGTTGGTCACTGATGCCAACAAAGCATCAATTCTATCTATAACTCCTGCCCTGCTCAATTTAATTCCTTACTAACATGATGTTCCATAATTTCTTTTACTTCTTTTGGTTGTTTTTGCAACCACTGGAAGACTTTCCAGAACATCTTATACCCTTTGAACCTGCTCCTCTTGTTTCTTGATGAAACACCTTCCACCCAAGAGGCATAAACAACATTCTTCCCCTTCATCAATGCCCCTGCATCTATCTGTCCATGGAAATTCTTAACAAGCCCTCCATTGATAGAGCCTTTTAAATATCCAGTGACAAAACCATGTCCTCTGTATAACTGCTCCCTTACTTTCCCTGCCCCCAGAACAGATATATCCAGAATTGATTCATTCAATGCTCTGGCAAACCGTTCATTTCGGTGGTCAAAGAAATTTCCCTGAGTTTCCACAATGGTTTTGCTTCTCATTAAAAGAAAACCTGTGATTCTGTTGTGGTTGCCCTGTAAGTGTCTAAAGTTTTTAAAATATTGATTGCTTCCCTATCGCTTCTTGTCACTCCCATTTCTGGAGTGCCAATTGTTTGAGTAACACCCAAATCCCTGTCTCTGAAATAAATCTTGGACAGGTCAAGACATGCCTGCACAACAAGAGTGGGATACACATACGTATAAACAGAAGTTCCTGCCGTATGAGTTGCGGCAGTTGTTCCATTAACTCCACGTTCTACCGTGAGAGTGTTGGAAGAAATTCCAGTTATATACATCTGCTCATCATCAACCTTAATTGTCTGGGCAGTGTTTAATGTGGAAGCATCTTCTACACCCCAAGCAGTTTCTGTTTCTGTCGCTATAGTTCCAGTTGTTGTCTTCTCATCAGAAAGGTCATTACTGTATCCCCAGACCCCTGTAACAGCCAGTGTTTGCTGACCTCCATGGAAACCTTTAGAAGTATCCTCATTCAACTCTATTTCGACCTTGGGGCTAGTGTTATAAGGCAATAACCAGTAATCATTATTGTAGCCTTCATCTAAGGACTCACTTTCAGCCCTGTCTGTTGATTTGTAACTGGTGATAGTCCCTGTTACTGATACCAACCAACTATCCAGAGGGATAGCGTTTACCATGGCACTGGACGGCCCAATAATATTGCCTCCTGTGCTGTTGCGTATGTTCTGAGTTGACCTACGCAATGACCCACTTCCAATATCGTAATATCTGGTTTCAGACCTTGGGCCAAAACTCTGCATCCCCATGTAGTTGTCTATCCTCACAGATGAGGCTTCAACTATTCGGGTCATGATGGCACTGTCTGATGACCAGTTAGAAGAATAGGAAGTTCCTGCTAAGTAGTCTCTTAAATCGTCTACACTAGCATAGGTGTGTCTGGTAGCCACTATTTATTTTCCTCTGTTGTTGCTTCTTTATTCTCTTCTGTTTCTGCACTCTTAGCAGTAGCTTTCTTTGTTGCATGAGTCTTGAAATATTCTCCATATGCTTTCGCTTCCTTGGCAGGAATGTCATATTCCTTACCTTCTACAAAAGCCATATTAAGACTTCCAATTGTCACACTCTTCAAGCAGGTTACTTTTGCCAATTTCTCTTCTCCTTGTTAGAGGTAGGGAGGACAAGAGGGAGATAATCTTTTATCCCCCCTACCAGTTTAGCCCCCTATTAAGGAGCGGCTTTCAGAATCTTGAAGGCGGCGGCAAGTCCAACTTGACCATCACCACGCCTTGTACCAAAGAACCCTATTTGGTCGTTCTCCATGTACAGGGAATCATTTCTTCTGATTGTAAATCCAATCCTGTCAAAGATGTAATAGTTTCGGAAATCTCCAAACACGGCAATTTCATCTGATGCCGTTATGGAGTCAGCAAGTCCGTTTCCACTTACATCACTGTTAACTACCCTCTTACCAAGCAAGAATTCAGCAGGTGGAGTGTTCAAGTCATTGACTGAATGAACACCTGCGGAAGTTGCATTGATATTGTTGATTTCTTTCGATATCAACGAATTCATCACCCAAGTAGCATTTCCTCTGTGCTGTGCCTGCAAGGTGTAGAAAATACCAAACAAGTCAGCGGCGGTTACTGCTGTGGCAGATGCCATCACGTAATCATTGGATGAACCTTGCAGAATACCTGCATAGTTTGTGGTGTCGTTACCGTTTAAGATTCCAACATCCTCAAATCTTCCTGCCGCTTCTTGGAATATCTGCGACAACAGGGTAGGCAGATTAACAGCAGAGTCATCTAGCAACTCTCTTGTTACCTTAATTAACCCACCTGACTTCTCTATACTGAATGGCACTTGGCCCACAGTAGGAGTTTGGTCACTAAAGGCCGCCTCTTCTGCAATCGCTCCCCAAGTTGCGGATTCCAGTGTTGGAATATATCCATCTTTGCTTGCAACACGAACAACTGTAGATGCCGCCCTCAAAGCCCCTGACGGTAGCCCTGTGTCGTGTATCGTTGTAGGAATAAATTCCTCTGGTACAAAGTACCCACCTTCAGTATCTGTGTCTTCTTGCATAGCCTTGATTTCATCAGGCGTTGCATTTTTGAAAAAGATTTCCTGAGATGGTGACATCATCCACTTAGCAAATGTGTCTCTCTGGAATGTAGCTTCTTCTTTTTCCCTGATTCCCATTTTCTCCTGCACCCATATTGGCTGTGCAACAGCAGGTAATCCTTTTACCCAAGAAGCAGGTTTGTAACTGGCTTTTAACTCAGCCCCATTGTCATCTGCGTCATAGGTTGCAAGGTCACTGGACGCAACTGGAACAGTGTTGATAGGCTTTGAAAATTCACCTTTCATCTTGTCCAGTTCTGCCTGTGCCTCGTCTTTTGCATCAGCATCTTGAATGGCATTCCCTGCCTCATTCATTTTTGCCTTTGCTTCTTCTACATTACCGTCCTTGAGTGCCTTATCAGCTTGCTCAAGAAGATAATTGGCGTGGTTTCTAATTTCAGAAGTTTCCACAAAATTCTCCTTAATACTTTGGTTTCTTTTTCTTGCCCTTTAATTTGAGCAAATCTATTTGTGCCTGAAGCAATTCTGTGTCTGGGGCATCAGTCTCTTGGACTTCTGTGCCAGAGGCATTTTCTTCAGGAGTTTCACCTGTATAAATTTCCAACAAGGTTTTTGGCTTCTCCTCATCAGATTCTGATTTGGAAGAAATTGTCTGTGTTGCAGGAGATGCTCCCCTGATAACAGTGCTTACTTCCACCCAGTCCAGTTCTTTTATTCTTCTGGTCTGGGACTTCCCACTTCCTTCAATTTCCCACCCTTCTTCTGGGACATTGAATCCAACTGACCACTCCCTGACAAAGTTTCCAGAAACATTGGAAAATGCTTCCTTCCCTCCCTGCGTTTCCATGTTCATCTGCATCAGCGTGTATAACTTATACTCATCATCAGCAATGTGAACTGGTCTTGCAGAAATAACCTTGCCAACCACTGAATGTTGGTCATGTCCTGCCAGAACTGGTAATGGCAGATTCTTGGCAATAGAACCATTGAAAGCAATAGGGTCAATTATGTCCCCATCTGAATCAACAACTCCCATTGTGTTTGTAAATGCTTCAACCAAACCCTGTGAAGCATCCACAGCCTTGGCATCTGACATCAATGTTTTCTTAATCATACCGTTACTCCTTCTGGTACATAGTTTCTGGGCATTGGAATCCAAGATAGAGTCCCATTCGGATGGTCTTCTATGTCATAAGCGTCTTCTACGTTATATATCTGGTTATTCCTTTCAATGCAGGTTCTTCCATAAGGGTCACCTGCAGGAACATAAGTATCATTGGGGTCACCATCTATATCAAAAGCCCTGACCCACTCAAAGCCCTGATTCTTGAACATGTTCACACTGGTTAGGTTCTGACTTCTCATTATTTCTGTTCTGGCAATCAAAACCGCTCTTTTCTCAGTTTCCTGCATTACAGTCTTGATTCCCTTAAAGCCTTCATCTGGAACTCCTCTTGCAAGTTGCTCAATTGAATAGCCTCTTTCAAAAGCTGTATTGATAGCCCTTTGAACATGCTTGTGTGTTGTGGAATGAATCATCTTGGCTCTGGTTGGCACAGTTGTTAAAACCTGTGCTACCACTGGATGGGCCTCTGACCACTCCAGTTGTCCTGCCAGTCCACTGGTGTTCACAATTCCAAAAGTGTTCTTGGATACTTCCACATACATCTTCCAAAGTATTTCACTAAGATTGCCTAGTTCAGTATCTGGGATTAATGAGTCAGCAGTAAAAGGAAATCCTCCTGCTTTTTCTATTTCAAAGTCCCTACTAAGGAACCTTCCCAAGATTCCATCCACCCTGCTCTTCTGGCTCTTAAAATACTTGGTATAAACTGGGGTGTACTTCTCAGTTAAGGTGTCCCTGTCCCTGTTTAGTTCTTTCCCCATGGCTTTGCCCCTGTATGCCACAGGGTCATCTTTTTTTTCAGCCGAATAGAGAGCAGAAAAACCAGACATCCCTGCAAGGCTTTCTGTAGGAGCCATGGACTCAATGATGTTGGCAGGCAATCGTCTTACTTCACCATCTGGCAGAGCATCTTGCCCTACCATTTCCCTTGCTTCATTCAATGTAACAATTCCACTGGTAAACAGTTGAGCCGCTCTTGCATTGATGGTTTCCTTGTCATCAAGGAAACCCCTCATCTCTGTGAGGTCTACAGCAATGGTTTCACCCATCTCCATGCCAACACAGTAATTAAGGAATCTAACAATCTTGTCTATCAAGGGTTCTAAGGTTTCAGAATGGAAAGAAAATCTTGCTTCCCTATAGTTGGAGAAGGTTGACCTCTGTAATCCCACATTTGCCGATATCAAAATTGGGGGAACTCCAAGGACTGAACAAATCCTTGATTCTGTATGGTTATGTAAATCAGTCAGAGCCATTTCAGCAGGGGCTGATGCCATTTGCTGATATTCCGCATCATCATCTAATACAGCAACCGAATGGAAGTTATTAGTGCCACCAAATGATGACCTCCACCTTGACCTGATTCTTGTGGCTTCCTCTTGGGAGGTAAGCCTGCGTTTTACTTTAAGCAGTCCACTTGGAACTCCTGCGTTCTGGAAGAACACCTTGGCAAAGTCCGTCATGGATAAATCAAGGTTTATTGTCTTGGTCAGAACATGTAATGGGGAAAGCCCATACAAATCCCCACTGGGATTTGGAAAACTTATGTGACCCACATCTTCAGGTTTCAGGAAATACTCTTTCCCATCTACTTCATAAGAATAGCCCTTAACACCTTCCCCTGATGGCATGATAGATACCCTGTCAGGTCGTAAGAGGTAAAGCCCAGTAATCTGGTTACCTCTGGAGCGTTCTTTAAGAACATAGGCATTTCCAGAGACATAGAGATAAGTTACCAGTCTTTCCAACCAGTGATAAAAATCCTGAGTGCCGTTGGGGGACATGATGAGATTAGCAAGAGGAGTTCCTTCCACTTCAACCAACCCATCTGTTGTGTCTCTCTGTACATAGAACCTAGCGGCGGCTGTGCCAGTCGCAAGTTCCCTGATACAAGCATTAACTATGGCATTGCGTCCATAGCCCTCTTTTGCGTAGTTGCCATAGTTGTCTTCTGGATAAACAACATTAGATAAATCATTTACTAATGGAACTGATGAAGCCACATCATATGTGACCTCTTTCTGGAAGAATGGAAACCAATTTGGCATAGAACCTCCATAGCTTTGGGGGTACTTGCCTTGACCACTGGTTTCTCATTCTACCATATGAATCAAGCCCTCAGTCCACTTGTATACGTGTCCTCAATGCAAACGTCTTCTTGCCCTTCAGGATAGCCTTCTCTGTTTCCTTCAACTCAGAGCGGAGGTAATCAAATATCTTGGCAACGTCATCATTGCTGATACTGTCCCTGAACTGGGGCTTGGTGATGCAGAGCAAAGCATCAAACTTGCTTGCTACCTTTTCCACCCTCTCAGAGACAATGGCTTGCCTGTACTCTGTTTCTGTAATCATGCCGTCTAAATAAAGTTTTCTATTAGTATCCACTTTGCTAACTCCTTGGGGGGAGTTGCCTCCCCCCTGCTTGTTTTAGTTTCTTTATAGAGAGCCTACAACACCAGTGATGTAGTCCAAGCTGATTTCACCGTTCTTAACAATCCTAAGAATTTCAAGATTGTTTGAGTAGGAATCTTTCCATGTTTTGGAATTCACCCTAGTGCCATATACAGCTTCAAACTCACCAATGTTGTGGGTGGTAACCCTGTAGGTAGTAACCCTGTCTGAGAACCTTTTTGCGGTGACTATGGTGTTTTCTTTGATATTCATGTTTAACTCCTTACTAAATTTGTTTACAAGGGGAGTTTACCTTATTTTCTTTACATATGTCAACACCTATTCTTACGAATATCTAAGCAAAGTTTTTATGCTTACATCTGGAGCAGACAATGATAGTTCCTTTCACTGCATATTCAGCCAGAAGTTTATTGCACATGGCACATCTGAAATACTTCACCATACTCCAACTCCTGCCATGTCTACAAAGGTCATTGCCAGTGCGTCTGCTTCATCTGGAGAGTTTGCCATCTTCTGCTTGCTCTCAAGAATCACGCTCCTGTCAGAGCGGATTTCATAACGCCTGCTCACCAGTTGCCCAATTAAAGTGTCCTCATTGGGAATCTGCCCATTCTCTGAAAGCCAGTCCTTCATTGCAAACCAAGCCTCTGTGGTCTGGTTGCCAAATTCCTGCCCCCTACTAGCCTTTGCCCCTGCTCTAAAGGGGACTATGTTCTTATGCCCTATTGTTTCCCTTAATCGGTCTGTCACACCACCACCAAGTCCTGTGTCATCAATTACCACTGTGTCCACGTTGTTGTCTGTTGCATACCTTCCAATCCATCCTGCTATTGTCATCAAGTCCCTGCCCTGAGTCTGCCATACCATCTCTGCTACATCACCTTGCCTTTTAAAGACCACTGTCTTGTCTTTTCCGAATCTTGCTATGTCACAGCCCAGAATAACCTCTCCCTGCGGCTCTGAGAGCCTTTGGGTGGCTTCCCTGACAACAGCTAGGTTAATAACAGTGTCATCCAACTCCTCAACAAACTCAGCCAGTACACTTCCCCTAAACAGTGGGGAGTCTTCACCCCATTCCACCTTCCTTTCCTCAACATCATCCATGGTCATCATCCCTGCCACTATCACATCATTCTCAATGACGTTGGGGGTATCATATGCCGATATACTAATAGACTTCCAGACATCCCTTCTTCCATGGTGGCTATCATAGAATTCACCAGATGAAACAAAAGCATTCCCTGTCATCAGGATACATTTGGGGTTAAGCCTTCTGAGGGCGTTTATTTCCTCTCTTGATACAGCATGAGCCTCTGTTACGATACACAGCAAATTGGGGCTGTGGAAGCCCTGCATGTGGAACTCATCACCTGATGAGAACCCCAAGGCATAGTGCTGTTCATCAAGATAGTATCTTGGAGTCTGGAACATCCTGCCCTTGAACGGAACTCTGGAGTTCCTGTAAGCATGTCTGACCTCATTCCAGACGATTTCATGGACTTGCCTATATGTTGGCCCAGTGACAATGACCTTGGACGGATATGCCATACACATCCACCACAATAGTGTCCTTGCGGCAGTCCAGTCTTTGCCAGAGCCGTTGCACCCAACAACAGACACCCTGCGGTTGTTTTTCACAGCTTCCATGATTTCCAGTTGCTTGTCATAGGGTGTTGCCCCTAAGACATTCTCCATGAAGAATCTAGGATTCTGTAAATTCTGGAAGACTACCTCTTGGGGGGATTTCTTCTTCTGGGAAATAACCATTAACTTCTGCCATCTTTGCTAGTTCATCAATGCTGATTTTTAACGGCCCTCCATCTGCTCCAGTGACCTGTGTTGGGGCATCCAGACCTGCAATGGCTCTTTGCCCTCCCAATATGGATAAACACATCTCTGTGGACTTGTAGTCCCCTGCCATTGCCTGATGCCAATGGGCTTGCAAGAGTTTCTCATATCTTGCCATGGTCATTGCTCTCAGATGGTCTGCTTGCTTGGATGTTGCGTCTGCCATTTCACCAAGGACTTTCTTGATGTCATGGTGGACTTGGACATGGCTTATTCCTTGGACGTTAGCAATATCTCTGGTGGTACTGCCTGCCAGTTTCATTTCCAGTGCTTGATGTCTTCTCAACTGGATTTTTATGGTTTTCTCATTCTTCTTTGCCATGTTAAGTTGCTGTAATGCTAAGTATATATTATTTCTATTTTCTATTACTTAATATATATAACATAACACCCCCCCTCTGTAAGAGGGGGGGCGTTATGTCTTAATAAGTATTAAACTGGTTTAGAACTATTAACTGTTATGCCACGTTAATCTCCTTTCGGTCTATTGCATCCTGCCTTAGAGCAGAAGCAATGTTCTTGGCGTTTCGGATGGCTTTATACAAGCCCTGAGACTGGATGTCATAAGGGTGTTTGTTGTTAGAAATATTCATGTCTTCCAGATAAGCAACTGCACCGCTTAATTCACTGATTAGTTGGTTCATATTGGAATGAACTACTGTTTCAAACTTTACTGGGGAAGGTGCTATAGAATGGTCAATTTCTGGCTCTGGTATTGGCAAGAAATTGTCATCTAATAGCGGTGTTTCTGGAATCTCCTCTGGTTGTGTGAGAGTAAAAGTAGATTCTGCATAAATTAATCCATACATTTTGCCTTCTAAAGTATGTTTCTTTTCAAGTAGCCTTCTTTCTGTAGCAGGCCACTCAAAGGCTTTTTTCATTGACCCATTAGCATCCTCTGATTCTGTTTCCAACTCTATTTTTACTTTGGTAAGTTCTTTTTGTATTTTCTCATGAGCCACCGTCATTGCTTCTTTAAAGGTGGGTGTTTTGGGGGTTTCTGGCTCTGGGGGCATTTCCCCCAGAGAACCGTCTAGATTGCGGTGTGGGACTTCAAAGGTAGTGCTTTCATGACATGCACTGCACATGTTCTCAATGTTCTCATCCTCATCTGCACCACAGCAGATTGAAAGCCTTTCTTCCTCTTCTGGTTGCTCCACTACTTGCTTGCTCTCTATGACTGTCAGGGTAAAAGCATCCTTTTTTAATTCCCCTGTAATGAACCAAGCAATTACGGTGTTATAGGTAGGAAGACCATTACTGCCCCTGATAATAACTTTGTGGTCTGACTTTCGTACCCTGTTTGCATAGACCGCTATGTTTCCACTACTCATTGGAGGGGCTTTGATAGCGGTTATTACCCAGTGGGTGGACTTTCCCCAATCGTAGAATTTCTGTTCAACAACTGTCCCTACTTCTAACTGGTCTAAACTTGTAACCTGCTCTGGGGAGGCATACTGCCTATCCCCTTTGTGGAGCAAGGATTCTCTTGCTTCTGTCATCTCTTCTGATGTTCTGCCGTTCCCTACCAACTCCTCTCTTACATATTCCAATACTGGGAGAGGGGAATTTTTCCTGCCATCATGTCTTACATACATTTTCAAGCACCTGCCACATGTGACCTCTTCCCAGTTGGAACTTACTGTCATTCCACTCTGAACCATCTTCTTGTTGCATCTTGCCTGTGTAGTTGCCTCAACAACTCCCTCTGTGAATATTCCTCCAACTGCATGTACTGTGTTGCTCATAACTAACTCCTTTATATGAGGCTTTGTTTTAATATGAAGTCATTCTCTCATACTTACTTTACACATGTCAAGCACTTTAATAACTCATGCCCTCTGTTCCAATGTTGTTGAGGGTCTTGGATGTATTCCTTGTTGTCACATTGGCTATTTGTGCAGTTCGCAACCATGGCATACCTTGTCCCCAACCTGCTGTTATAAGGTTGGCTTTTAAGGGACTTAATTTCCATCTTTGGGGCTTCATCTGATGCAAGGAATGGGCTTGTTAGCATAAGTCCCTCACATCTCCTGCAATGGCGTTTTCCTGTCATGAAACTATGGACTGAAGCATGGGTTACCCTGAACCCCTTTCCAAAATTACCCAATGTCTGGGCATCTTTATTTGCCATTAGTTCGTTGTGGAATTTCTGTGGAACTTCAGGCCCAGTAATTCCAAGTAATCGCCCCTGATACCTTGTACTTTCCACATCTCCATATTGGTCTTTTCTAAAGTTGTTATCAAGATTCCCATATTCATCAACATGGGCATAGAGGACTCTTTCACGCTGTTGCCCTACATGAAGATGGAGGTTTGTGGTTTGAGTCCTTTCAAGAACTAACCTGAAAGTCTGGAATCCCCTCACTCCACTCACGGTAATAGGGCTTATTGGATAAGTAGCAAAGCCTGTTCCCATATCAGATATTATTTGGGCTATGGAATCCCCATAAATAGCGTCTGCTCCTCTCACCAGATTTCCGTCAGCATCAAGCACCTCTTTCTGGTATCCCCATTGCTCTTTAGCCCCTACTACCTTCACTGATGCCAGTATCCATTGGTATGTAACTTTTGTTGCCATTTTTAACTCCTTTAATATGGCTTGTGGAGGGGCTTTCGCCCCTCCTTTTTGTTTATAATGCCCCTGTCCAATGAACGTTATCTGCATAAGATTCTGTACCGTTCAAAAGGTTGCCCCTGCTGTAGTTTGTTGCAGGCTTTTTCCATGAAGCGGATTTTAAGATGTCCCCAAATTGGAATCCAAACTTGTTATCCTTGCTTACCACTATGAAGCTATGGACTGATGTCCCCATTGTGCCTTCTCCTTCCCCTTTAACTAGCTTGATGTACTCCCTTCCAACATTCCATGCTAGTCGCATTGCAAATTCTGCCTCTTTCTCTGCATGGTACTCTTTTAACCACTCCACCTTTTCTATAGATTCCTCTGACAATATGTCAGGTACGAAATTTCTTTGTTGTGCGTTCCATGCTTTGTAGTGTGCAACAACATGGTCTGCATACTGAAATAATTCCTCTGCTATTTCTGGAAACTTCTTTGCCGCCTGCTCTGTAGTTAATGTTGCCATTTGATACTCCTTTTTTTATTGGCTGTTTAACTTATGGGAGTATTAAACCATAGTTACTTTACATGTGTCAATAGAGAAATAGAGCAATTATTATATTGGCTCTAAATCCCATAAGTTCTGGAGTTCCTCATCCCACAGTCCTGCGTCTTTTAAAGCCTCCTGTAAGCCTGTTCTGCGGTTTTCCACCATGGTGTCCAGTAAAGGACTGTCATAGACCTCAACAGCCCTTTCTTCTTCTATGTCATACAGTTTCATTGCCATCTCCATATACCCTTCTGTGTAGTTCTTCCAATGATGCAATAATTCTGTTTTTGGGGTGGGTATTCCATGAGTAGTAGCAAGTAGGCAGACCTAGTGGAGTGTTTTGTCTTGTGCAATAGGCATTTCCTTTTTTTTCCTCAAGGGCAGAGCCGCACTGGAAGCATTTGTTCACACTGTCTGGAGGAAGTTCATCCCTCATTGAATCAATAATTCTGTCATTCCCTTCATGGCTCATACTGTCACCTTTTCAGCCTCTGCTCTTGCATTGAAAGCAAGAGCCTTGGCCTTCCTTGATACTGATATGTTTTTAATCCCTGAGAAACTCTTCTTGCCCCATTTCCCCTGTTCATCTGTGAACTTGTACCACTGGTATCCAATCTGGAAATAAAAGTGATTTCCCCAGACTACATCCAATATCATCTTTACTCTCAAGTGAACCTCTGGTTGCTCATCTGTATTGGTGAACCGTGGCATGATTACCACGTCTGCATCCATTACATGGTCAAAGTGCCTTCCCCCATGTCCAGTCTTGAGTCTGGGGGGAGAAATCTTCTTGGCATAGAATGCCGTATCCTCTGAAAATATCTGTACATGGTCATAATACCGTTTGCTCTTCTGGTCAGCAGTACCAACAACCACGATTGCGGAGAACTGTGTCATGAAGCCACCTCTTCTTCTACCACTGGGAAATCCTGAATAATAGCCCTTGGAGATATGTCTGCATTTAAGGACAATTTCTTGCCATGCTTCTTGGCATAGACCCAGTTGTATCCATTGTCACAAAGATGCCCTAAGTCTCCACCTGTCCAGAATTCTCCTGCCCTCTTGTCCAAATATTCACCATGCTCATTTGGCCTAATACCCAGAACACTCATAATGTCCTTAATTAAGTCCTGCATCCACAACACATCAATTGGTTGTTCATGTGGAGGATAAGATTCAGAATAATCCCTGACTTCTGCCCTGCTCATGCGGAAGATGTTGGACAGTACCATTTTGAATGTCCCTGTCCTCTTGTATCTGCCATTAACTGCCCCATCCACAACCTCCAGTTCTTTTTCCTCCACAAAAGTAAACTTGGGGTCTAACAGTTTGAGGGTGTTCATCAGAACTTCATTCATCTCCCTGTTCTGTTTTTTCAAGCCGTTAATTTGCTTGGCCTGCAATTCAATTGTTTCACTCATCCTAGGCATTTTATAACTCCTTTTTTTGTTATGCCTTTTTTATATCTCTGTGGGGACTTTATGGTCTGCCCCCAAGACCTGTGCATTTCATATTGCCTTCTATACTTGAGGAGGAAAGTCCAGTTGCACTTCTCCCCTCTTCCCCCTCAAGACTAATTTATGATTGCCAGTAAATTCTTATCTGCCCCATCCAAATCCTCACCCTGATATTCTTCATAAGCTAACTCCTTACTTCCTTTTGATTTTCTTCCATCCAAGCCATGGCTCCTGCCGCATGAAGAGACATTGTTGTTCTCATGCAATTAGCATGGTGAACAGACTTCTTCTCTTTTTCCCATGACCTCTCACTGTTCCAACGTCCAGTTTCAATTCGGTAGACAACCTCATCTCCTGCCTTGACCCCTGTGCAAAACATATCTTGGATTGCAGGCTCTTCATTTTCATCAGACTCAGTGCAAGGGCTGTCAAACTTGGCAGTTATCACCTTGTAGAAATTCTCTGTGGCAATCATGAGGTCACCTTTGGTTGCCACTTCTTGCTCTTCACCAAGGCTGTTGGTGTAGGTCTTACCCTTGTAAACTGCCCTTTGGCTTGGCCCTAGTCCTCTGCCTTGTTTGCTTATTTCTACCATTCTTAACTCCTTACTTGTTTCTAACTACAGGTATTAAACCATATGTCATTTACATGTGTCAAGCCTTTTTACCAACTAATTATTATTTCTCTTTTCTTTTCTCTATTTCCTCTTCTATTTGATTGATTCTGCTTTGTTCAAAATGGTTCAACTCATCCTTAATCTTGAGGAAGATATTCTTATAGAAATCTGCCTCATATTTCTCCTCCATCAATTCCCTGTCACTTAAATACTGCACCCCCCTATTGTGGATGAAATAAAACCTTTCCTTTTCTATTCCCATTAAAATAACTCCAATTGCTCCCCTTCTGGTTCTTCTCCCTTGATGTTCCAATATTGCAACGGAAGCATGTATTGCTTGTTATGCCCCCTGTCCATTGTCTGGCACTTCTCTAAGAAGGTTGCAGAGTCCACGGAATACTCTTTGCCAGTATCAGATGTTTGAACTGTTATCTTGTAAACATAATTATCCTGATATGGAGATGTTTTAATCTCCTTGGTATCCAGAACCAAGTTCCTGAACATACTCACGTCAAAACACCATGCAGGGGGCTTCTGGAGCATGTGCTTCTCCTCTGATACCCCAGACTTGATTAACACCCCTGCTTTCAACTGAGCCACCACCCTGCCGTCTTCTGTTCTGATTGCTTTCTCCCTCATGTCCTCACCTTTGCTATCCTTTTTATTAACTCTCCCTCACCTTTCATATAAGTCCTTATATACTTCCACTTCCAATCCTTTCTGCCCATTCCAATCCTCTGCTTTCGGTTGTGACCGCTTACAAACCAAGACCCCCTATATTTAATTTTTCTTTCACTTCCATGCGTCACATTACTTGGAAGATACGACCCCCTGAATTTCATTCTTGGAATGGTTATGACGTTAATCTTGTCTGTGTCTATTTCAGTGCCGTCTTCCCTGTTTGCATACCTTCTTCTCTCTGCCCTACTAAGGTCACGTTCCACAACCTCAGATGCTCCACTTGATAGGAACACTAATAAGTGAATGACATAATCAGCAAGTTCTTTTGAGATGGCAAGCACCTCAGACTCTTCACTGGCAGTCAATTTATCACGGAGGGCATTAGGAATACTTTCATCCCATAACATGTCTTCATCCCTGAGAGGGTATTCAATTCCAAATGGGATTTTCATAAATCGGATAGTGTCTCCATCTTCAGAAGCGTCTACAGAATCCCCACTGTCATTTTCCCAGTTTTCCTGATACTTAATCATGTTATTCCAGTTTCTGTTATCGAATGTGAGGTGAACCCCATCTCCGAATTTCTCAACAAACATCCACCTCAGAAATCTGCCGCCTATAAGTTTCACTGGATTCTCAAAGATAAATAACATCTTATCTAATGGCATCATTTTGTCATCTAAGATATGCCGCTGTACTGGCATGGCTTGCGAAACCTCCATGGACTCAGCATCCCAGTGGTAAGTTGCCTGTACCTCTGCCATTGTTTGGACAATTTCAAAGAAGTATCTGGGGGCTTGCAATTGGGTATAAAAGTCTTCTTCTGTCTCAATCGCTGAGACATTTGTGCGATTCCATCTGATGGTTGTAATCACGTCTAACCATGTGACTCTTTTAACTGCTTCAACCTGCCACATTTGCCTGATTGGAATCATTCTCAGAACACTGTCTTTGCTTAACTTCAATGGTCTGCCTGAGATATTCCACTTATGCTCATCATCTATGTAAGCCCTAACCAGTGGGTCATATGCCAGTCTCTGGTGCATCCCTATGTAGACTTTAGCCAATTCCTGCCATGGGTTTAAATCAGACTCTCCATCTAATTTTCTCTGTGCTAATTGAGCCAGTGAATCTATATGGTGTTTAGTGTAATCAGGCTCATTGGGTTCAAACTGCCCAAGGCTTTTGATATCTATGTCTCTCTGCCCTACTGTAATGCCAAGGTTGTTTTGGTATAGAGCGTCAACTTCATCTGTCACAATTTTTCTTAATCTCTCATCTCCACCTTTTAGCCCCCCCATCTTCCAAGTGTTCCCTTTCTTGGGTCTAGTTCCAAATCTTCCCTTTCCTTTTCTTTTCTTTCCCATCCTTAAACTCCTTTTCTTTTTTTGGTGAGTCAGTTTAATGTCTTGACTCAGGACAACTAATTATTCTTCTGCCCTATTAAACTGGGAGTCCCAGTCGATATTGCCACCAGAGTTTTCAAGTCTGGTTTCATATCCTCTTTTGGCCCTAGATTTTCTGGCCTGCTTTGCCAGTCTTCTTTCAGCCGCTATGAAACTTTTGACAACCTCATGGGGGAGAACAACTCTAACCCCTACGTTCTCCAGATTGACCCATTCCAGTAGAAGGGTATATCTGCCATCAAGTCTGCCAAGCGTTCCGTTGTATGTAACAGTCTGCTCAAGGCTTCCACCGTGAATCCAATCATTCACAGGTCTGCCATCAACTCCAACAACTTCTTTTCCTGTAGGCTCACTCACCCTAGTGGTAAACCTAGTTTGTATGTGGTCATCACCCAAGTAGTGGGGGGAGGAAGACATATCTAAAAACTCCTATTACTTATTGACTTGTTTGGGCATGATTTAGGTTCATGCAACCAATCTCATAGAACCTCCTTATATTTCCCATTGGTTCTTTGCTCAACCCATATTTGGATATTGTCATCATTAAGACTGGCTTTCCAGTTCTTGGCATCTCTAATGGCTTGGTTGTTCCTTCCAGTAAATCCTGCATCCCCAACCTGATTGCCTTCAATATCTTTTAATTGGATTGTCCAAATTTCAGCTTCACTATTCCACCAAACATCAATCCAAGTGACTTTGGCTTGGTGGACATTTATTGCCATTTCAAAACTCCTTTTTTTCATTTCTTAACTTAACCTGAAATGAGTCTAGCATGACTTATTTACATATGTCAAGCATTTCTTGAAAAGAAAAAGGACTAGGGGAAGAAAAGGCCAAAACCCCTAGCCCTAAAACAAGCCACATGGGATTGGAAGGAGTTAGCAAACCAAGCCATGTATATCCATGGTACTCTACCTATTGGAGCAACTCAATCTCCTGAATTAAAAAGGCTCTTGCCCTACTCCCCTTGGTATAGACCTTGACCACGCCGCCTTGGAGTTTCTCAGACTCTGTGGCGGCTTGCTCCAGTTGCCCTAAAGCCTTTTTGAGCCATACTGGAACTGATGTCTGTGTACTCTTAACTTCATAAACATGTGTAGCATTTTCTACATCTGTGTGAGGTCTGGATTTATCCAGATTCCTCACACCTCCAACTGATGCGGCTACTCTTCTTTCATAAGACTTGCCCCTGTTTCTATTGTTAGCATTTCTTTTTTTAATATTCATTAGAATCCCTCATACCTCCATCTTGCCTGTCCACTCTCATCAGTAAAAGACTTGAAATCATCATGTCTGCTTAATGATGTCTGCAAGGAATCCAACTTGTCATAATGGATAGCCTGTCCAATCTCTTTAGTGGTCAAGCCACCATCCTGTTCCAGAATTGCCACTATGTCAGCGTCTGCACCCCCTGTATAGAGGTTTATTACCTGCTTGGGGATAGATTCCCCTCTGCTCAATGAACTCTTCTTAATATCAATATTTTCCACACTTATAAGGGATGGTTCATAAGTAACTCTGAAAGCCTTGGGGTCTAATAATTTTCCCACATTGGTTTTCCTGTGATGCAGGGCAATTTCCATGTAGTTCCCATCAGTGTTTGGGGCTTTCTTTAATTCAAAAGTATTTCTTGGCATGTTAGTCCAGTAAACACTTCCAAACGGATTTCCATTACTTCCAACCTTGGTGACATGAGCCAGTGTTAATGTGGTCAGCGGTTGCTCTGAATCAGTCAAACTTCTCAGGGCATTAAAAAACTTTAAAGTAGAATTTGCGTTCTCTGGTTCTCCACCACATGCAGGCCCTGCTGAATCAATCAAAAGGAACTTAATATCTAGGTCTGCAATCTGGTTTTTAAGGCTCTCCACGTCCTGATATAGAGGAGCAGAGCAATATCTGTAGTAAACCATCCTGCTTCCATTGCCAAGCCCATTTACTATGTCCCTGCTTCTTCTGTATGTCTCTTCCCATGAAGTCTCATAGTCCAGTACCAGAGCATTGCCCTGAATTACTCCAAAACTATTCTCCACTCCATGTCCATTATGGACTCCAGTGGCAATTGATAATCCTATTAAGGATTTCCCAATTCCACCATCTCCAAATATGAGAGAAGGTGTTCCCTGATAGCAAAGCCCTGTGACCATCTCTGGGGGCTGTTCTGGGCTTGTCCTGTCATTAAGGTCAAGGACAGGTTCACCTGCCCTTTCAATCTCCAAGACCATCTTGGCAACTTGAAGAAACCTCTGCTTCCATTCTTCTTTGGAACGCTCTGACACATCACCTAATTCTGTAATGATGCTTCTGGGTGACCTGTTCAGAGTCCATTTCATGGGACTCAGAAGATATGCTCCCCCAAAATTCATAAAGTCTTCTATTTGAATTTCACAGTTCGGGTCACCCCCTCTGGACGTTTCCACCCTGTCCAGAGTCCACTTCATATCTGGGGAATCTATGTCCCCCCAGATGACCTCATATCGTGTGCCTACTTTTATTATTTCAGGGGTAGACAACCCTCCATCATAATCATTCAAAACTAACTCCTTTTTTAATCGGTCTATCCTGTGTCTTGGGAGTAAACTCCCTCTCTGCTACAAGGGCAACTACATCTTCCATAAACTGAACTATGTCTCTGGTTTTTATAAACACTCTTTCCACATTATTGTCTGCCTTTTTTAACATCTCCAGAGTGTTTATATGTAATTGCCTCTCATGTTGAAACGCCTGCTTCCATTTGCACTCAGAATGACAGGTTGTTTCATACTGCTCTTTGGCTTCCCTCTCCTGCACTTCCCTAAGAGAATAATTCCTACTGTTCAAGTATTCCGATAATCTCTTTTTCTCCCACTCGTCTACCACGGCAAATCTCCTCCTTCCTGAATCTTATATTCTGATTCAACCCAGAGGCAAAAATCAACCCATTCTGCTCCCTCTGCTTTCATCCAGTCATCTGCACTGGCATGGTCTGTTCCCTTCAAGGCTTCAGTGACAAAAGACACTGGGATACCCTTACTTTCAAACCACTCTTTTGCATCCACTTTGTTATGGACGCTTGGAATATCTGCCTCTTTTTGTTCCTGAGAAGCAGGTATAACATCTGGTATAACAACTGGTTCTGTTATACCCCAAGAAGCCATTGCTCCCTGAATATCAGAGAACAGGGCAAAGGTTTTGGAATTCAAACGGTGTGCAATTATATCTGCTATATCTTCCCAGTTATCCCCACTGTCAGACATAGCCTGCATAACTGCGGTTCTTTCATTCCGCATGATTTCCTCACTCATCTTGGCTATCTTCCCTGCATCTACAGGAAAAACGCTCTTTGGAGCTTGTGGGATGCTTACTGGAGCAGTTGGGGCAACTGGCTCTGCCGTTGCATAGGCTGTTCCATTAACTCCATCTAAAACAATGCCATCAATGTTCCAGTTGTAGTTGTAATCCCTTGCAGGGTCTTTGACTGGTCTTCCATTGCAGTCTTCTTGGCATCTCTCATTCTTCTGCCAATCATGGGTGGTACACCCTGCTATTTTTAAATCTCCCCTTGTCATTGTGACAGTGGCATTTCTAATATCATGAGAACCATCCGCACAGTTCTCTCTTGTCCATCCCCCTGCTTTCACACAGCCAGATAACCTGTCCAGAATATTTTTGGTGTCTTCTGCCATGTTTATCTTAACCATGGTGTAGTTGTTGTCTACGAACCCCGATATGGCAGGGACTTTCATCCCAATGGTGTAGACATATTTATTGGTGTCTTTGAGGTAATGTACCTCTGCTTCATATTGTTCTGACAATTTCACTCCTTTTTTTAATATTTACTTTCTTTAACATATGGGTCTACTTCTATTAACTTGCCGTCTACATCTCTTGTATGGCCCTTGACCCAATGTTTGGTTACTGTCATCTCAAATGGTTTTGGAATCATCCAGACTTGGCTTCCAGATACGACAGGGGAAAAAGCCTTTTCACATTCTCCTAATCTGCCCTGTAGTAAAAGTTGATGAACCCTTTGTCTGGAAACCCCAAAGTGTTTTCCACATTCCTTCATTGTCCCCCAGTTGTCTGGGTTGTATGTGTCTATGTGTTTTAACTGTTCTTGCATATTGTTGTCATTAGCACCTCCTTTATAGATTTAACTCCTTTCGCCTTTTACGTATGTAAAGGGAATGGTAACCCACCCCCTTTACCTATGTCAATCTCCTTATACTAGAGCCACCCTGTTTACTATTGTTTGGGCTATGCCATTGAATGTGTCATGTTTCTTAACTGTAGCCTTAACCGTGATAATTTCTCCTTCATTTGCCTCTAGTTCTTTAGAACCAAACCAGACCATGACATTCCCATTTACAGTGAACCTGTGGATGCAAGTTTCATATTCATCATATTGAGTAGAGATTGTTTTCCATGTCTTGGAATCAAGGCTTACATTTGTAAACTCTTCCCTCTTGTTAATCTCCCCCATGTGAATGGAGGTGTCTGCCTGCTCTTTTCGGGCTTCTTCCCTTGCTTTTGCACTTATCATGTTCTGGTAAGCGATAACACCGCTAACTGCTATTCCTATAGTCCTGTTTGTAGCAAATCCTTTCTCAGCAATAATGCCAAGGTTGTTAAGGTATTCTGTATCAGACCCTTTCAAGGTTAGCATCCAATCCTTAACTACTTTTGCCTCTGGGCTAAGTGTAGCTTCTGGGGTGTCCTTTAATGCTATTAGCACTTTCTGCTTGGTGGTGTCCTCATCTGTGTAAGGGGAAGTCCAATCATTTGCCATGCCCACTGAAACCCATCCATTAGTTTCTACTTCCCTGTGTGCCAATTCCAAGATGGTATCTAGGTCAAGAGTTGCTACTGCTTGTCCATAAACCCTGTGAGTGGTTTCAAAATCTGCATCTCTTATAAACGCATGTAAATCTGTCATGTAAGATGCAATCTTGTTTGGGGAACTCCATCCAAGGAAGTCCTTGATGCAAGTTGTGCCAATAACTTTGTGGCTACCATCAAGATGCTCTACTACGAAAGCCCCTTTCCTATTCCTCTTGAGTCCACAATGGTCACATTCTCCATTTTCTACTCTTGCCCTCTCATCATCAGATGCGTTAGCGTGTCCACCAAATTCCATGCCATCTCTGGTTACATATACTGTAATAGACCATCCTTTTAGGCTTGGCCCTTGTCCTAAGACTTTAACGTCTACAAACTCAATGTCCCTTAGTTCTAAAAACTTTTGATAATCAGCAGGCTGACATCCACAATCATTATCATGGTGGTGGTCTAAGTTTCCGTTTTCAGTGACAACATAGGTTTTAGAATATGTCTCAGAAACTACTTCCATAGTAGGTAAGTCACATCCTAACTTTTCTGCCCTTTTAGCCAGTTTTTCAATTTTGCTTTTTAGTGTAAACAGGTTTGCTGTAGGGATACTGAAAATTTCTTTACCTGTCATTTTTTAACTCCTTGGGGTCTGGTTTCGCTTAGAACTTTCCTAATCCCAGACCCCTGACTTGTTTGTTTATGTGTACATAGTAGACATGTTCTTTACATATGTCAAGTAGTAATTCCATACATTGATGTACATTGATGTATTCTTAGGGTATTAAGAGGTATAACATAACATCCCCTTATATAAAATAAGGGGTGTTATGTGTTATTACCATCTGATGTAATTACATCCTTAGAAAGAGCAATAATTCCTGCTCCTGCTACTCCTGCAATCTCTGGTAAATCTTCATACATTGCAATAATTGCAATAATTCCCAGAATAACAATTGCCGTTAAAACCTGTGGTCTTAAATGAATTATCTCCCACCATCTTTTAGGCATAATAATCCTCCTGCATACACTTCAGATGCCATGCCATATTAGCACCTTCCCAATGGATGTAATCTCCTGCTTTTATATCTCCACACCCTGTTAGATATGAATAATAGCAATCGCTATCGAACTTGGCAGTTAACTGAATTAATTTTTTTGGTGGCTTTCTTTTTCTGGGTTTTTCTTTAACAGGTTCAGGTATCTTTATCCTGCTAGATTCAACCCATTGGAACGTAACCGTTCTTTGTCCACCTTTGCCATGTGCCGTCACAGTTTCTGTTTCTCCCTCCACAATTACATCCAGTTTCTAATGTCCATTCTCCAAATTCATCTTTGCTTCCACCAAAGTATGGTCTTGCATGTCCCTCTGCAATAAGCATGGAATTTAGAGACACTTCTGAGTCCATGGGGTATAAGTCTCCCAGAATCCTTCCAAACTTCCCTTTGCCCTCCTTAGAGGTCTTTAAATAGATGTTCCCCCTGTGCATGGCACATAATTCTTTCAATCTATCCTTGCTTGCCATTCCCAGTATTTTTTCTTTCTTGTTTCTGGTTCTAGACTCTGGAGTATCAATCCCCATAAGCCTGATTCTGTCCCTGTAGATAATGTCAAAACCTAAGTCCAGTTCTGCATCTACAGTGTCCCCATCAACTACTCTTGTAATCTTCACTCTATAATCAAACATATGAACTCACCTTGGTATTACATGCTTTGCACAATCCTTTTAATTGCCTTCTACCGTTATCTAAATGAACATAGGTAACTTCAGTAACTGGCTGAAGTCTTCTACATTTAAAACAATATCCCTTTTTAGGCTTAAACATGCTAGTAATCCAATTAAACATAACTACCTTTATGGATTCGCAAGCTGTGTTGCAGGCTCAGTAAAGTTTAGTTCAAAGTTATCTATTAAACTCCAGTTACGAGATGTGGTGGTATTTAATATCTTGAAATCCTTAGTAGATAAATTATTATCATGACCTACTTCATTTTCTAGTATCTTCAGCACTCCTATGTCCAAATTTTTAAATATACACGGGCCGCCCTTGCTAAAAATATTTGATAAATTTAATGTGCCGATAGTTCCATTTACCCCACTTGTGCCTGCTATGATAAGCAATCTATCAAACGTACCTCCAGAAGTGTTCATATTTTCACTGCTATGAGAGCCTGAAAGCTGTGTCCTGCGTGGGGCCGTGCCTGCTGTTTGATAAATACTCAGGCCATCAGCGACATTGAAATGGACTTCCGTGGTATGTATATCTGAATCTTCTAGCTGAAAAATCTTGCATCTCGATTTTGAGACTGTCATTTCGCCTATCCGTATTCTAGTGGCTACCTGTGCAGGAGTGTCTCCTGATGCGGCAATAGCAGGGATTCCAGTAACCAATATTGCAGGGCATTTTGCATTTCCAGATTTGGCAGGATTTGTGGCATCACAAACACTTGGAATAACAGAGGTATTTCCTGCATCTGACCCTGCACTTCCTTTATAAATTTCACCAATGCTTATGTCATCTAATTTAATCTCTCTAACTGGAACTGCCCCCAGAGAAATAGCCAATGTGTTTTCTTCACTTAATGCTTGCACAATTGGGGAAGGTAAGTCCTTGGTATTTAATGCCATAGGAACATCACTGGGAGCATCATAAACCCCAGAATCTCCATTAGAGAATGACTTGGACTGTGTGACCTCATTGACCACTATTCCCCCACCTGCTACAGAGCCGATACTAAGAAAAGCTATAGCCATTTGTGGGCTGAACCCTAACATTCTTAAAAGGCTGAAAGGTGATTTAACAATATTAAATGCGGTTCTCCATTTCTTAGATTCCGAATTTAATACTTCTATAAGATTAAAAACCTTATCTCTCCAAACTCGTACCTTTTTATAGATAAATACAACTTTAGAAGGAAAGGCTTTGATATTTCTGCGAGATTCGGGCTGTAGAAGCCCCATAGAGAGGAGTACGAAAGAGGTTGGTAGTGTTACTAACCAATTGGCGTTTAAAGTCTCAATTACGCCACTTAGGTAAATGAGAGTTGGCTGAACCCAACAACCTACATAATCAAAACAACTTGATACATAGGGAAGTATCCATTGGACAGGGTTTACATAGCTGAGTGCTAATCCAATGATTCCAACAAGTAATAATGCGACTGTCAAAGCAATCGCCATTACTGTTGAAACTCTCATTTTTAACATATCCATTTATGGGCCTCCATCTCTTATATGTCGTACCAGTAAATATGCAGTTATTGCCAATCCAGTTAGACCTATTCCTAATCCGTATCCTGCTAATCTTTTGCTCATCTTTTCATCCTTCTGCATTTTGTAAACTCTTTTCTTTAGGTCATCTAACTGATTAAGCAAAAAACTGACATCAGTTTCTTTGCTCATTTTTTTATTTCCTTACACCGTAATCACATTCTCATAAACACTCTTTCTGCCCCTGATATACCCAAGACCTGTTGTCCACCCTCCCCCTTCAACCTGTGAAGTAACCCTTACTACTGTTCCTCCTGTAGAGCCAATGAAATTTCTTCTAAGACTTTGAACCTCTCCATATCCTGTAGGCCATAAAGCACCTGTTGAATATCCTGTAATCGTTTGCTGTAAAACACCGCCAATATAAAGTTTCAATGTTACGTCAACAGTTTCATATGAACTGCTTCCCATTTGATTATTCCCAACAAATCCTCCCACCACAATAGAAACTATCGAATTATTATCTGATGCTGTATAGGTGGCGTTGTACATGTCATTTTCAGCCACATCACCGCTTCCCATTGCTGAACTTGTTAATTGGATACAGCCACCATCAACTCCTGTACTCAAAACTATTTGATGTTGATGATTCCCTGCCGCCGCCACAGTTCCTGACGTTCCAAGACTTCTCAGAGATGCAGTCCCTGCCGCTTGGTCTGATGCTGTTAAATCAATAGCTGTAGACCCATCATAATAAAGAATGTTAGAGCCGTTCCGTTGAATAGTTCCTGTAACTGTTGGGTCTGCTGATTGGTCTGCAAATTGATATCCTGCAACATTAGAAAAAGACACCCCTGTCAAAGTTGAAGACCCATCTCCTGCCGCTCCTGTATGAGCGTGTTGGTCTAGTGCCAACAGGTTATCTCTTAACTGCTCATTTAAAGAACCACTTCCTGATGCCATTACTATTTGGTCTGTTGACCATGTTGCAGGTGCTGTCCAAGCCATTACACTATCTCCCATCCTGATAGATTTGAGTCCCCACCATTTTTGGCAGTATTAAACTTTGTTTTAGCGTCTATAGAATCAACATTAGTAGCCACAGAAATATTACCGTCTATATCTGCGGAAACACTTAAATATTCTCCTGTTCCCAATGATGAAACCTCAGAAGAAAAAAGAGTGTTTCTTACATAATTCGCAGTTGTATTTATTTCTGTTTCTGTCTTAGCCATAACATCTCCTAATGAGTATGATTTCCTGCGGCGGCCTGAGTTGCACCTGTTCCCAAGGTTCTTGCACTTGGAATAGAGGCATCTGCATCTGCTGAAAGCTGAACAGTAACTCCATTAAAATACCTGACCTCATCTCCCTGTCTTCTAAGTTCTCCAAGTTGTCCAATAGGCTCTGTGTTACTTGCCAATGTCATATTTGTCTGACCTGTATAAGTTCCCCCTACATCTAAATTACTAAACCCATCCCCTGATGCTCCTGTGTGCTGATGTTGGTCAAGAGCAAGAAAGTTATCCCTAATCTGCTCATTCAACATTGCCGCAGTTACAACAGTTTCATCCCAAGTTTTTGGAGCAGTCCAAGCCATCTTTTCCTCCTAATATGCAGGAACGGTTGTAGTGTCTAGCTTACCAGTATCTAATTTCCAAAACTGAGTATATCCCGAATCAGCAGGACTTAGTTTCCAAGTTACCATATGAACTTGACTGCCATTTGTTACTGAATGATTGACTTCCTCTATAAAGAAATCTTGAGACACCCCCAGTTCTGCGTTTCCTGTTGCAACTAAGGTTATTCGGTCTGATATGTCTAATTCTAAAGCGGCATCCATATTATCCTGAGAGACATTTGCGTTAAATGTCATTGTCATAATATTGATGGGAGTTGAATACATTTGAATGTTGTAATTACACCAACTCTGAGCCGTTGCCAAGTATGGGAAAAACGGAGTGTCTGCTGTAAATTTCCTTTCCCCATATTTCGTAACACTTGCAGGGGCAGATTGAGTTACCAATGTGGTGTCTTTTAGATGAACAGGAGTTCCTCTTGCTTTTAGAGTTTGAAGCCATACAGTTTGAGGTCTTCCAGTATTAGGATTTACCCAGTTATTAGTAACTATAATACGTAGGCGATTAGTCTGTCCTGCGTTAGTCTGAATCAGCAAGCCACTTGAGGCATCATCTCCAGTACCAGTTGCCGTATTATTAGCAATTACATCTACCCCTGACTGTAGTGGAAGCATCCAACTGGAAACCGCAACAGCTTCGGGGGGTGAAGAATTATTGGGATATTCCGCAATAAAGGTTCTTGTTTCTCCTGCCGCCAATTGGGGGCTGTCAGTTCCAGTTTCGGGATATGTCCACAGGTCAGGCTGACCTGTTACAAGATAAGACCTATACAATGCTTCAAAAGTATTGATGACTGTTTCTATAGGGTCTTTCTGCTCAAGTTGAAGATAAGTATGGGTGGCACTTGGAGAGTCGCTAAATGTGGCTTGAGAGGTAGTGTATGGAGAAGAAAGCCTAGTATTTCTTGACTCAAATGCTATTGCACCATTTGCTGTTTCTTTTATGAACCCATTTTCTGTTTCCTCTACTATTCTGAGAGCAGTAATAGTATTACTTGAATCAGTCCACCATCTTCTCATGGTGGTTTGCCCAACTGCTAAATCTCTAAGTGCAGGGTCAGTCCAACCGACTTCATCAAGAATAAAACCAATCGCTTCATCAGTTCTTATATCGGTTTGCTGTTCAGAAACTGGAACTTGGTCATTGATATATCCCAATGGGCCAACTGCTGTTAAAACAGCCCTGTTTAATCCTGTACCTGATGGCTCAGGTTTTATTGATTCTAGTTTTCCTGTCCATACTGGAATTGCTTCTGTAGAAAAATCAAAAGGAAATGTATAAGGAAATGTGCTTGATGCTCCAACACCAAACCTAATGGGTCTACCAACCTCAAGGTTTCCTGCTAAAACAGATGAAGAATTGGACGGTGAATATTTACCGCCTTCATTGTTTAAATAAGCAGTTAATTTTCCTGCCGTAGAATTTCCTGAGACTTGAGATGCGTAATCCCTTCCCCTACGAAACTGGACTTCAAAGGTGTCAGTAGAGATATCATCATATGTCCCTAAAAAACTACCGCTGTTATCCCAATCAACTACTAACTGGTAGGTTGTCGTTACCATCAATTTCCTCTGGAATTTCTATTCCATTATTTTGAAGAAGTTCTTTTAGCGTGTTAGCCTCACGTTCTGCAACTATTCTTCTGAGTTGCTCACTAGCAACAGGATTTTCTCTTGTCAGTCTTTCGATATCTTCTTGAATAATGTTTCCCATTCAATTTCCTTATGATGGTTTTCCTGCAGGGTCAGCTATGATTAGTTCTTCCCTGATATAACCACCATATTGCATATGACCTTCATGGGTTCTTATGGTCAACCTTCCTGCTGTAATTAGTGTATTTACGCCTTCCCGAGTAACCTTGTTAGGGTCAGGAGCAACAGGAGGGTCAGCAGATGGCAATCCCTCATCCTCTTTCAAATCTTCAATAGGAGTCCATCCACCTTGCACTCCAACAATCATTCTTTGAGAATTTAATAAAATTTTAAAATCATTGTGAATCCAATTGTCGTCTATATCTACGACATGCCCCTTTAATCTAAGAGCAGAAATTTCTTCATCAGCAACTTCAATTGCATCCAAATCAACTGTCATGACTCTGTACATAGGGCGATTGGTCGTTGGGTGTTTTTGAACAACTTGGGTTGATGGGTCTTGTAGTAATGTTGTCCCTTGGTCTAAATCGACCTTGGTCAAATCAGTTGATGGATATTTATCATCCATAGTTGTGAAGTAATTATTACAAAACTCATTCCACTTGGTTTCAATTGCCTTACATTGAGCCAACGTTGGACTCGTATTGTCAGTATAGTTACAGCATTTCGCCATGACTCCCCCTTTTTAATCTTTTGTTATAAATCCACCCATGTTATAAGCAGGGGCGTAAGACCCTGTATAACTAACATCTATGTAATAGGTATTATTTATAGGAATTGCAACATTTTCAGCTTCTGCCGCTGTGGATGAAGCGTGGTATTCACTTTTCATGCTTGGTTTTAATTGATAACTACTTCCGTACCCATAATAAGTTCCTGCCACAATGCCATAAGCACTTCCTGAAGTAGAACTTGATACATGGTATCCGTACCCGAAATTACTACTACCTAGAGGATAAGTACACGCCGATTTAATAACGACCTCAACCCCTGACGATGGTCGAATACTTGCACTACCTGTCCCGAACATTATCCATTGGTCACCTACTGCCATTTTAAAATCTCCTGTTCACTAATTTATATCCCCACAAAATCTGCCCACGACAAACCGCCTCCTGACGCAGTTGCCCATGAAGGAGCTACTCCTGCACCTCCCGAAGTTAGAACCTGTCCTGATGTTCCGTAGTTTTCCCCACCCACTCCAAGTTCACCCTGAGAAGTCATTCTAAATTTCTCTGTTGCCGCCTCTGAATGCCCTGTTGAGAAAATAAGGTCTGTGGCATTTGAATCTGCCGCAAATGTGCTTTGTGCTATTCCTTCAATCTTTGCGGATACTAAAATTGCATCTGTTCCCCCTGCTTCAAGAGGTGCTTGCCAACTGATTTTTCCAATAACATCATTGGCATTAATGTCAGTTAAACTCGTTGATAAAAGTAGTTTTCCTGTGCTTGTTGTGGCATCTGCTGATGCTCCCCTTAATTCCAACTGGTCTGAGGCTTCAGTCCACTCAAAATATGCCCCTGCGGATGCCCCAAAGAATTTAACATCATGCCCTGTATCATCAACGCCGACTGTTATTGTTCCCAATACGGTTAATGCACCGCTTGCAATCGTCATTAAATCCGTATCAGAAGTATGTCCAATATAAACGTCATTGATTATTACGTTATCAACCGTGAGCGTGGTCAAAGTTCCTACCGTTGTAAGAGATGATGAAACGACATTAGATGCAAGAGTTGTTCCAGTTAAATCTGCCGCCGCAGATGATGAAGCCGCCCATGAGGGAATTCCACTTGCCAAGGTTAATACATCTCCATCAGTTCCAACGCCAAGCCTTGATAATTGGGTGGCTGATGAGGCATAAATAACATCTCCAGTAGCTTGAGAATCGAGAACGTGAGTTCCGATTCCTACCCATTCAGCTTCCGTCAGAGAAGTTCCAACCGTGTCATGTTTGAATTCATTTGCCATTAGTTAATAATCCTTTGGAATCCACCTCTTCTGACTCCATCCTTGATTGCTTCAGCTACCTTATTTTCAAAATCGTCAAAGCCGTAAGTCGCACCCATTATATTAATAGTTATGTTTGCTCCCATGCCACCACCTCTGCCTAATGGTACAACAGCCTCAGGGCCTGCTTCTCCAATCATTGCAAGAGTTGGACTTTTGACAATCCCACCTTGTGCAAGTGCAGGTATCTCAGGAATATTAGGACTCCAACCTTTTCCACCAATTCCCATAACCCAATCAGGAATTTTAAATTCAAAGGTGTTTATCAATCCAATTATGGAGTTCCATATGGAAATAACTCCGTTGGCTATTGCTTTAAATCCGTTCAGTATTAAGTCTTTATCACCTGTGAATATTCCAACGATTACATCCCATATTCCACCAAGCACATCAACAAGCCCCCCAAATATTCCTTTAACTGCTTCAACCACATTGCTTACTATTTCTTTGAACTTATCCCACTTGTCTCCAAGTAGCTTTCCCATCAGTTCATCAAACTTATCCCATATAAAGCCATATAAGGTTGAGAACACTTCCTTGAGGGCATCCCAAGCACCTGAGAAGTGTTCCAATGCCGCATCTGTATCGCCTTTGAATAAAGCAACGAAACCTTTAATGATTTCAGACCAAAACTCGATTACCCCACCAACCACATCTTTAATCATTTCCCAAGTTCCTGCGAAATGTTGTGACATCCACGCATCAAGTTTTTCCCACGTTTCCCAAAACACCCGAACAATTGTGTCCCAGTTCTTCCATATGAGAATTGCCGCTGTTACTGCCGCAACAATTCCAAGAATGATTAATGCAACAGGGTTCGCAGACATAACTAGATTAAAAGCCGCTTGAATTACCGTCCATGCTTTTGTTGCCGCTGATGCAACCATAGTAGAACTTGCCAATGCCGCAACTCCGCTAATAAATGCAGGGAGCATAACAACGAATGGCCCTGCGGCAGATGCTATTCCTGCAAGGGGTTCAATCATCAGTTTGGCTTTATCTTTCATCATGTCGAATCTCTCCCCTGATGTGAGAGAACCTTCATTCATTTCATCAAGAACACCCGATGCTTCAGAAAGAGTATCTGCCATTACTTCAAGGTCTAAAGCACCTTCCTGTATAGCAACTTTCATTCTCTGCGCCCCTTCAGCACCGAATAAATCAGTTGCCATATTTAATGCTTCTGTTTCAGAAGTGGCGTTTTTAATGTCTTCCATACCTGCAAAGAGTGCAGAGCGTAAATCTTTCACCCCTGACTCTGCTAGCCGTCTCATTGAAGCATTAATTCCGGGCATTACTCTTGTTATTGAGATACCTGCACCCTCTAATTGAGAGAACATTGCTATGGATTCATGGAAATTTAGACCAAGGTTTTTAGTTACAGGGCCGAACTCTCTCATGGTATTAGAGAGTTGATTCATTGGAACTCCTGTTGTCTGAGAAGCTAACGCAAGAGCATCAAGCACTTGCCCTGTCTCAGCAACGTCTATACCAAACACTCCCATAGAATCAGAAACCGTTTTTATCATGGGTTCTACTTCAGTCCCCATGAGCCGTGACATATCAAGAAATTTCTTGGTCGTGTTTTCTAAATCATCCCCAGTTAATCCCATCTTGGTATTAACATCAGCGATAGCAGTAGAAACTGCTCCCATATCCTGAGGAACTCTTCCTGCTAGGTCACGGAACTCTTCTTTTAGTCCTTCAAGTTCTGCACCAGTTGCACCAGTTCCTGCTCGTATATTGTTGTACGATTTTGTGAACTCATCTCCGACTTTGACAAGAGCAAGCCCAACACCTGCAACAGCAAGACTTACCCCTGCTACTGCTTTGCTTACTTTTTGGAATTGGCCTTGAGCCTTACTTCCATCAGCGTTAACTAATATATTTACTGCGTTAGCCGCCATTCTTATCCTTGTCTAATCCGATATTCACTATGTTCAACATTTTTAACAGGCTGACATCCTCTCCCATTAGAGAAGACGGCAAACAACTGTATCTTTGACAGATACCGTCTATCATTTCCGCATTAACCAAAAGAGGTGGCTTAACAATAGGATTTCCATCCCTGTCAGTCCCACCTCCTACGGCTTTCCACTTGAGAATCTCAGCCTCTAGGCTTCCCCCACAGTTGCCGCAGTCTCAGCCCATGATTGAATCATGGCTGTGCAGATATTGGGGGGCAGTTCTAAGAAGCCGTTTCCAGTAGCAGGTACAGGTTTGCCATCCTCATCATGTAAATTCCACTCTTGGACAATCTCATCACCAAACTTTAAGAACATCATTTTCATGTCCTCCGCAGTATTGGTTTCTGAAACTGTTTGAAACTCCAAAAACGTGGATATATTCACATCAAGTTTTACCCTGATTTCCAGACCGTGATATTCATGGTCTTCTGGAAACGTAAGGTTAGCTTCCCTGCGTTGCAGGACAAACGGTTTTGTTCCTGTCGTATTCTTAACCACCATTATGATGCTGTACCCCAAGTTGGTACTGTTCCATCTTGAAGAGGCAGAGTAACAGACCAAGTTAATGCTCCATCATTACCCCTTGAAATGTTGTAATCACCCACAAGGCATTCAGCTTCAAGTTCGGGGTATCCAGTAGTGTTTCCACCAATTGCTATAGTAACTGTCCTAGTACCTGATTTTGTCTTAAAGACATCATGAGCCATATTGGATGCGGCATCAAAGACACCACTCAGGGAAATAGTTAAATCCCCCAATCCAATAATTCTTTCCATAGCAGACTTGCTGATAGAAGTTGCGTCCAAGAGATTTTGGCTATTCCCAATTTCATAATTGGTTATATCCGTAGATAAATCTCTAGGCGTTCCTGCACTATCATCAACCGCTATGTAATCACCTAATCCGCTTTGTTTAGCCATTATGACCTCCTTAGAATCTAGCGAATCCTACTGCGATAACCGCATTAGTAAATGTTCCTGATGAAGACACCCTCACATATCTATTGACTGTTCCTGTGACTTCACTTCTTTCCGCTGTTGGAACATCTGATGTTCCAATAGTTGAAAACGTAATTAAATCTGCCCATGTTACGTTGTCTGAACTGTGTTCAATCTTTACAACAACGCTTCCTGACCCAAGGGAAAGAAAGTGGGCATATCCTGCTCCCCCTGATGCTGACGAGGCCGAATTATCAATGGCTGTTCCGTCAGTTGCGGATGAGTGAGTGTCATCAAATGCTGTAAGCATTTCACCGAACTCCCCACCAACTCCTGCTGTTCCCGAAAAACTAGCATTAGAAGTTATGGCTGACCCTGTTGAAGCAGTTACATTGTAATCAGCTTCCTTGGCAATCAATCCTGCAAAATCCGACCCAACAGCAGAACCTAACGGAGCAGTAACGATTTGATTAGCTGTTGGAAGTTTTCCTGAGTTTGATGTAAAGGTTGAGTGAGACAAATTAGTTCCCGCATCAAAATAACAGTTAATTGATAGGCTTCCATCTGACCTCCCTGTTATTCTTTTCATTGCTAGGGTATTCAATGGAGTTACATCAAGAGTTTCCTGAGAATAACCCATTCCATCAAGAGCATTAGCGTCACCACTAATATCTCTGCCCTGTACAAAGCACCTAACATTTAATCCACTAACTTTTGCCATCTTGTTCTCCTATGGAGTAATTGTAACTTCACCCATAATTTGTACTGATAACGGAATATCCAGAGTCCTGTAGGCCACTCCTCCAATATCTGTATACCCTGTTGATGCACTTCCTATTTCTATGTCATTCACATTGCCACTCAGGTCAGAATCACCACGCAATGCACTGTCTATATTTACAATCGCATCCCATACTTCTAACTCCACATCTTCTCTAATGTCTCTTGATATTT
>Ga0310344_10000443_pt1 | contig 32669 bp, 39 predicted proteins | sample HC15DNA20200_MG_FD_203801 | JGI IMG/M metagenome (GOLD analysis project Ga0310344, IMG submission 203801) | Marine microbial communities from station ALOHA, North Pacific Subtropical Gyre - HC15-DNA-20-200_MG | ecosystem: Environmental > Aquatic > Marine > Oceanic | place: Pacific Ocean: North...
GGCGAGATTAACTCTCACTTTCCATTCAGTTTCATTAATATTTTTTTTCATCAGTCAGCTAAACCATCTGATCTAGGTTTATTCCTTTCAATATGAATTGGTAATACTTTTCCATATATAGCTTTTGAGTGCTCAGGAGTATTCACTCTCCAGGGATCAAGTACGTAAGCTGGTATACAAAGATATCTAGAACGATTTCCTTCTATTTTTGTGACACGGTGAAGAGTAAAACGTCCTTTAAATATTTGAAGATCTCCTGGCTCTAATTTTAATTGACGAACTCTTTTACGATCTCCACCAAGTACTTTTTTGACCTCTTCTAACTTTTCATTTCCAGGTTCACGTATGTTTGGACAATATTCAAAAATTCCACCTTTCTCTGGTTTCTGTATCATGAAACTTAAAGTAAATTCGCAGCTATCAAAATGCCAAGGAAGAATACCATCAGGTTTCATAACATTATAAGCATGGCAAGCTAAAGGGTCGGCCCATCGATAAATTGGTGATATTCCAAGACAAGCTGATACGAAATTTAAAAGTTCATCTTGTTCATAAAGGAATTTCATCTCAGAATCTTTTGGAAAAACATCCGAGTTTAAATATCCATTATAACGATCCATAAATATTCTTTTTGGATGATCTTTTGGTAATGAAGGATCGTCTTTTGAATATAAATATGCGTTTATACTTTGTTTTGACATATAAACTTCATCGAGTTGTTTTTCTAACTCTGTATTCATTGTTTTTAAAGATTTGGGTAAAATAAAATTAGGAATAGTAGCACAACTAAATTGGTCTAAATCACTTTTACATTTTTTTATTAATTTTTTTATTATTGGAGAATTTAAATTTTGTATTGGATATTTTTTAAGATCGACAATAGTTTCTAATCTATTATTCATTTTAATTATAAATCCTCCAATGGATGATGTGACATTAATTCAAGTCCGTTTTCTCCAACTAAATATTGTTGTTCTAGTTTTACTCCTTCTTTACCACCGACTTTCCCGATGTAAGTTTCAACTGTAATAGTCATATTTTTTTCGAAAAAACCCTCCCTCTGACCGCCATCATTAGGGTATCGTATCATTGGCCATTCATCACAAAGACCAATTCCATGAACCATGCATGAATATCTATTTCCATAATATTCTTCTGGAAGTTTCCATGATTTTTCAGTGAATTCTTTAAATGAGACTCCAGGTTTAATTAATCTAGAATTATGATTTATATGTTCTACACCCATTAAATATAATTTTTTTTGTTCATCAGTAAATTTATGTCCCTCAACGAAAGTTCTAGATATGTCTGCACAATATCCATAAGGGCCTACCATATCGGTATCAAAAGATACCATTTCACCATTTTGAATAATTTTATTGCTACTTTCTTGCATCCAAGGGTTTGTCCTTTCTCCGGATGATAAAATTCTACATTCAATCCATTCTCCACCATGTTCAATATTAGTTTTGTGTAAAATTGACCACAGTTCATCTTCAGTCATTCCAGCTTTAAGTTCATTTCTCATTTTGTTAACTGCAATTTCCGCAACATCGATAGCTGCTTTCATACATTTTAACTCCTCAGGTGACTTAATAACTCTTGCCTGTTCAACTATTGATTTTGCATCTACAACTACAATGTCAGATTTATTTAGAGCTGTTATTGCTGGACCATTTATTACATCAATTGCTAACTTTTTAGTTTTAAAATATGAATTTGATAAATCTTTTACTTCATTAATCCATTTTTCTAATTGAGTTCCAGCTTGGTCCCCATTACTAAAATAATCCCAAGTTATTGCCGGTCTAATTTCATTAATTAAATTTAAATGTTCTGATAATTTTTCACAGTTAAAATATTCATAAAGGATTACTGGGCCATTAACTGGTATAAAACAGTAACGCGTTAAATTATGCATATTATAAACACTCATATTAATTGTATCGAGTGTATACCTGACATTAACAGGGTCAAATAATATACAAGCTTCAAGATTATTTTTTTCTAATTCTTTTTTAACTCTATCTAATCTGTAAGATCTAAGCTTACCGAAATTTATTTCATCTTCTCTTAATCTTTTTTTGGTTACAAAATTTTGTTTTGGTCTTGTATCTGGAGAAATTTTTCTACTAAATCTCATTTTACACCAAATTTGTTGCTACCCATTTATGGAAATGGTGAGTAGGATTATCCATAACTGGTGAGAAGTTTCCACCATTATAAGACGGTGAATTTCTTCCTTCTTGCATGCCTTCTATAATATGAACATCCTCTAATTGAACATCATGCCAAAGTTTTAAATTTTGTTTTCTTAAGTTTTTAAATTTTTTTGAATTTGCAGCTTGATTACCTACATAATAAATTTCCATATGCTCTATAGTTAGTTCATGATTTACTGGTTCTAACCAATATGCGTAATAGTGATCCTTATGAATACCCATCATTACATTAGGAAAAAGAGCAACATATTCTGCTATATTTATTTTATTTTTTGGCCAATTAGGAAAACATGGAAATTTTTTTTTACCTTTTAATCTAGGATTGTAAACCATAGTCCCTTGACCAGCGAATCTATTAGGCAAGCCTTGTATATGATAATGATCACTAATTTTAGAATAACTATTTAACCCTGGATGAACCCAAGGTAAATGATAACTTTCACAATAATTTTCAATTGCAAACTTCCAATTACACTTTGCCTTTAATTTAAAATAACCTAAATCTTTTGAATGTTTAATTAGCTTTTGATCTTTTTCTGGCCAAAATTTAGACCATCGATCTTTTAGAGGCTTAATATATTTTTCAAACGATACTTCATTGTTAGAAATATTTACGATAATCATATCCAACCAAACATAAGAACGAACTTCTTTAAGACCACTTGTAGATTTATCAAAATCCTTTGATTCGTGTTTATCCATTCCTCCTAGATGAGGAGTAGCAACAAGATCACCATCCAAATTATAAGACCAGGAGTGGTAGGGGCACCTTATTACATTTTTTATAGAACACTTTTTTTGTAAAATTTTATAACCTCTATGACTACAAACATTATGATAAACTTTAACTTGATTTTTTTTATTTCTTAATAAAATTAAAGGTATACCTAATAAATCAAAGGGTTTTGCGTCGCCTGGTTTGGGTATCGAACTAGCAACACCTATAACAACCCATTTATCTTCAAAGAGTTTTTTTCTTTCTATTTTAGTATATTCAACATTATTGTAACATTCGTTAGGAAGACCATGAGCTTTTTCTATTGGTTTACCTACAACATCTAATTTTTCTTTTTTTATGATATTGTAGATATTGCTTTTTCCATTAGGCTTATTAGTCATAGAAAAATCCTAGCATTTTCTTATAAATAGGCAATAGATTTCAAATGAAATTACTGGACATTCCCCCGGGGCCGCTGGTATATCCCCTTGATTATGAATTTCTCTATAGAAATTACCATGAAGACTGATCTCTCAGAATTGCCTAAAGTTAAGGATGTTTATATTACTATGCTACCCGGAAATGATTATAGACAGGTGGCAACTAAAGCTGGTGAGCTAGTTAAATCTGGCTTTAATCCAGTTCCTCATTTTCCTGCCCGTTCAATTAAAGACGAGACTGAATTGAAAGACTACGTAAACAGATGTAAGGATGGGGGAGTTAAACAGGCTCTAATAATAGGGGGTAGTGCGCAACCCACTGGAGATTTTCATTGTTCTTTGCAGTTATTAGAGACAGGATTATTTGATGGGTGGAAGATAGGAATTGCTGGACATCCAGACGGGTCCCCTGATATATCCGACTCTGATTTAAAAAAAGCTATGATCGATAAGAAACCTTACGCAGACTATATAGTTACCCAATGGTTGTTAGATATAAATTCGATAAAAAAATTTATATCTGAACAATCTTTGCCAGTTCATGTAGGAATAACTGGACCTTTAAAAATAAGTAGTTTGCTTAAATTTGCTGGTATTGTTGGCGCAAAAAATTCGATTGATTTTTTAAAATCTAACGCAACAAGAGCTGTTGATTTATTAAAACCAAGAGATCCAAATGATATAATTGAAAAACTTCAAGGAGCAACAAAAAATTTTCATATTTATACTTTTGGCGGCCTTAAAGAAACAAACAAGTGGTTAATGGAGAATAATTATGTCTAAAAAGAAAAAAGTTAAAAAAACTAAAAAAGTAAAATCAGTTTCGTTCAAACCTGAAAAAGTAAATTATGACAAAGTAAAACATACTACTTCTGTAGATCAGTCAGATAGACACGTTCCTTATAATTTAAGACAAAGCGGACCAACAAAGGTGGAAATGCTAATTTCAACAAGAGTAAGAAAATCACCTTATTGGCATCTATCCATGAGAGCTGGATGTTGGAGAGCTACTGTTTATAATAGAATTTATCATCCTCGTGGATATGTAAGACCAGAAAAAGGTGGAGCAATGGTTGAATATGCTGCAATTAAAAATCATGTAACTATGTGGAATGTTGCCGTTGAAAGACAAATTAGAGTCAAAGGACCAGATGCTGAAAAATTTACAGATTATGTAATTACAAGAGATGCAACAAAAATTTCAACAATGAGAGGACGTTACGTTATTCTTTGTAATTACAAAGGAGGCGTACTTAACGATCCTGTTTTAATGAGAGTAGCAGATGATGAATTTTGGTTTAGTTTATCTGATTCTGATATAGGAATGTATTTGCAAGGTGTTAATGCTGATAAAAGATTTAATGTTGAAGTTGATGAAATAGACGCATGCCCAGTTCAAATACAAGGACCTAAATCAAAAGCATTAATGAGCGATTTAATCGGAGATCAAGTTGATTTAGATAATATGCCTTTCTACGGTTTAGCAGAAGCTAAAGTTGGAGGCAGAAGTTGTGTAATTTCTCAATCAGGATTTTCTGGAGAAGCTGGTTACGAAATATATCTTCGTAACGCAACATTGTATGCAGAAGACATGTGGAACGCTGTACTTAAAGCTGGAAAGAAACACAAGTTAATGGTTATAGCACCAGCACACCATAGAAGAATTCAAGCGGGAATTCTATCTTGGGGTCAAGATATGGACCAAGAACATAATCCTTTCCAATGTAATTTAGGTTATCAAGTTTCTTTATCTGGAAAAGGAATTTGGGATAAAAAAAGCGATTACGTAGGAAGAGAAGCTTTAGAAAAAATGAAAGAGCAGCTTAAGAATGGACAAAAACCTTATAAACTTCAATTGGTAGGACTTGAAATAGGTGGAAAACCTATCGAAGAATATGCTCCAGATTTTTGGTTAATTTCAGAAACAAGCAGCAGTGAACCAGTAGGTTATATAACGTCACCTTGGTATCATCCTGAAAAGAAACAAAATATAGCAATGGGATATGTACCTTATGAAGGAAATTTAAACGCCAAAGGCTTCCCAATAGGTAATTTTGGTAAAAAATATAAAGTTCATTTACCAAAGAAATATTCTACTAAACCTGTAGATGCTGTAGTTGTTCCTATACCATTTACTCAATCTTTTAATGCAAATACCAGAGAGGCGGAAGTTTTGGCTACTTTAAACAAATAGTTAGATATTAAAACTAGCTTTAATACCATCGACAATAAATTGTGTAGCTAAAGCAGCTAATATGAAAGCCATAACTCTTGAAGTTGCATGTAATATTTGTTTAGGAACAAATTTAATTATATAGCTTGCACCAATCATAAGTATTAGGCCTACTATTAATGCAGCAATTAAAGCTAATATTACAGGAATTTGAAATTCAGGAAAATTTTCATAATTACCTATAAGCAATATAATTGTAGTTAATGCAGAAGGCCCAGCAATAAAAGGTATAGCAATTGGAAAAACAACTATTTCATCAAAAGATTTTTCATCTAAAGCTTCCTCTACTCTTTTTTCTCTTCTTTTTTTTCTTTTTTCGAACAATATATCTATTGCTAAAAGCATAAGAATAACTCCACCAGCAATTTTTAAAGAGTCTAAAGAAACATCAATTGCTTCCAATAAATATCTTCCAGCGTAAGCAAATGTAATTAATATAAAAAAAGCAATGATTGTACTTTTAATCGCTATTCGATTTCTTTCTTTCGTTTTAACATCTTCTGTTAAGCTTAAGAAAAAGGGCACGTTTCCTATGGTGTCGATTGCCACAAAAAATAATATAAAGGAATTTATAAAAGTAGCTGTCATTTAAAGGTTACATAATATAGATTCGTGACAAAAATATGATGTATAGACTATGAATTCAGTTTTTGTAAACAGAATTATTAGAGCATGTAAGTTGGAAACAAACCTCTACGAAGAAGTAGAAGCTGATAAATCAGCCACTCTTCAAGCTGCATTAGTTGTAGTTTTGTCAAGTTTAGCCGCTGGAGTAGGAGCTCTATCATTAGGAGCTTCTAATTTTTTAATGGCACCAATATTGTCTTTGGTAAGCTGGTATATTTGGGCTTATTTAATTTATTTTATTGGAGTGAAGCTTTTTCCTGAACCTAACACAAAAGCTGATCATGGAGAATTACTAAGAACGATTGGTTTTTCAAGCGCTCCCGGATTAATAAGAGTATTTGGTTTTACTCCTGAATTGATGACCATAACTTTTGTTGGTGGTGGTATATGGATGTTGGTTGCTATGATTATAGCTGTTAGACAAGCTCTAGATTATGAAAGCACTTGGAGAGCAATAGGTGTTGTTGTAATAGGGTTTTTAGTCCAAGCTATTGTTTTGATTATGATAATAAGAATTTTTGGTCCGGGCTAAACAGGAAATATTGTTTTTGAAGTATAACAAGAATTACATATTTTATATCCATGCTTGATTAGATTATGTGAAACAGTCTCATCTTCTTTTTTGCATTCTTCACAAATATTGTCTAGTTCATCAGTCATATTATTTCACCTAGAAACTTAGGATTTGAAACGCTAGTTGTCATCCAGCAATTTTTAAAATTACCGTCAAGTAAAACTTTTTCTACTTGCCATATATAGTAATATTTTTTTTTGTCTTTAGACAAAATAATAACTTTGTATACAGAAATATTTTCTGATTCTTTTAAAATTACTATTTTACTATTTTCATGACTTATTAATATTTTATAATCTTTACTGTAAATCATTCTTTTGAATTTTTCTAAAGGTCCAGTCATTATTTTATTGTTAGGATGTGCAAATTCCCAGGTTTGTTCAATCCCTGCGTCTAAGTATGGTGTATTATTATTCTTTAAAGAATTTAATTGAATTAATAAAACATCGAGAGGTCTTAGGTCCGGTTTAGGTTTTATTAAATCAGCATTTGATATATTATTTAAAATAAAAAATATTAAAATTGACTTAATAAGTAGTTTCATTTATTTTCTGCAGGTTTTAATTCACCGTCCTCATACTTTGCAGGCGAGTATTTGGTTTTAGGATCAAAACCTCCGTAAAATCTTAAAAAACCCAGAGCTATTAAAAGAAGAACAGCACTAGTTATAACCAATTTTGCGATAGGAATTTTTTTCTTTTCTAGTTTTAACAACCAAGAATATAAATAATATAGACCAAAAGGTCCCACAATTGCTAATAAAAGTATAATTTTTTTAATCATTAAAATCTAACTTGACCTATCATTCGGTTATATTTAGAAATTTAACCTTATTTACATATGAAATCAAAAGCTAAAGTTGTCGTAGTAGGCGGAGGTGCTGTTGGTGTCAGCATGCTTTACCATCTTGCAAAAAAAGGATGGTCAGATGTTGTTTTGGTTGAAAGAAAGGAATTAACTTCAGGTTCTACATGGCATGCAGCAGGTTTATTACCTCTCTTTAATATGAGTTACTCAGTAGGTCAGTTGCACAAATATGCTGTTGATCTTTACAAAACTCTTGAAAAAGAAACAGGAAAAAATGTGGGTTTCAGTGTTGTGTCAAATATTAGATTAGCAAGTACAAAAGATAGAATGGATGAATATCATCAGTATGCTGGCGTAGCACAAACAATTGGCGTGAATGTAAAATTTTTAAAACCAGAGCAAGTAAAAGAAATTTGGCCTTTATGTAATACCGAAGGATTAATTGGAGCTATTCAACATCCTGAGGATGGATATATTCAGCCAGCAGATTTAACACAAGCTCTAGCAACTGGTGCCAGAAATAGAGGAGCGGAAATTTATAGAAATACGACGGTAGTTGGAATTAAACAAACGAAAAATGGATGGGTTGTTGAAACTGACAAGGGAACAATTGAGTGTGAGCATGTTGTTTCCTGTTCAGGAAATTTTGCAAGACAAACAGGCAAGATGGTTGGATTGGATATTCCGGTAATACCAGTAGAACATCAATACATAGTTACAGAACCACACCCAGAAATCGTAAAAAGAAAAAAAGATGGATTGCCAGAAATGGGAGTTCTCAGAGATAGTGATGGCCGTTGGTACATGAGAGAAGAAGCGGGAGGATTAATATTAGGACCATATGAAGATGGAGCACCATGTTGTTATGTTGATGGGCCATCAAAAAATTCAGAGTACGAATTATTCCAAGAAGATTTGGACAGACTTTTACCTCATATTGAAAGCGCATATCATAGAGTGCCAGCATTTAAAGAAGTTGGAGTTAAAAAAGTTTATAATGGTGCAATTTGTTATACTCCAGATGGAAATCCTATTGTTGGTCCTGCATGGGGATTAAAAAATTTTTGGATTAACGAAGGTCACAGTTTTGGAATTACTGCAGCCGGTGGTGCTGGATGGCAATTAGCAGAATGGATTATAGATGGGGAACCAACTGTAGATATGTTAGGCGTTGAACCAAGACGGTATGGTGATTATGCAACAAAATCATATTTAAAAGAAAAAAATGAAGAAGCTTATCGAAATGTTTTTATTATTCATTATCCTGACGAAGAAAGAACAGCAGCAAGACCTTTAAGAACTCCACCATGTTATGAAAGATTAAAAAAACTTGGTGCTGTGTTTGGTCAAAAATTTGGCTGGGAAAGAGCTAATTTTTTTGCAGTAGACGGAATGGAACAAAAAGATGATTGGTCATTTCGAAGATCAAAATGGTTTAAAGCCGTAGAAAAAGAATGTAAAAATGTCAAAGAAAATGTTGGCTTACTAGATATGACAGCATTTGCAAAATGTAGAATTAAAGGCCCAAAAGCTGAAACGTTTCTAGATTATTTAGTTGCAAATAAACTTCCTAAAAAAGTTGGCAGAATCAATTTATGTCATGCACTTAACACAAAAGGAGGTGTTCACTCAGAATTTACCATCATGAGAGAAGCCAAAGATAGTTTTTATTTGGTATCAGCAGGAGCTTTCCAAAGATTAGATCATGATTGGATATTGAAATGGATGCCAAAAGATGGATCTGTACAATTTGAAAATTTAACAAATAGTATTGGGGTATTAGTGGTTTCTGGGCCTAAAGCAAGAGAACTAATGAAAAAAGTTTCAAAAGATGATTTTTCAAATGAAAATTTTAAATGGTTAAGTTCAAAACAAATAAATGTAGGCCACGCTCCTGTTAACGCAATGAGAGTAAACTTTGTAGGAGAATTAGGATGGGAGTTACACCATCCTATGGAATACCAAAATCATATATTTGATAAATTAATGGAAGCTGGAAAAGATTTAGGTTTAAAACCTTATGGAATTAGAGCTATGAATAGTTTAAGAGTTGAAAAATCTTATAAATTAGTGGGAACAGAATTATCTATTGAATATTCGCCCTATGAGTCTGGATTAGATAGATTTATACATCCAAATAAAGGAAGTTTTATTGGACTTGAGGCGCTCAACAAATGGAGAGAAAAAGGTTTTAAAAATAAATTAGTAACACTTGAATTACACAACGTAACTGATGCGGACGTTTTAGGAAATAATCCTATTTATCAAAACGGTAAAGTTGTTGGCAGAGCTACAGGAGGCGATTTTGGCTTTAGACTAAATAAATCAATAGCTTTAGGCATGGTTAAACCAGAACTTGCGACAACAGGTCAAAAATTTAAAATTGATATTTTAGGCAAAATGCACGACGCTACAATTTTGGATGAGAGTCCATACGATCCAGAAAATAAATTATTAAGAGCGTAAATGAAAATTTTAGTAGCAGTTAAAAGAGTTATAGATTATAACGTCCAAATTCGAGTTAAAGAGGACGGTACAGGCGTTCATACTGATAATGTTAAAATGTCAACTAATCCACCTGATGATAATGCTGTTGAAGAAGCTGTAAAATTAAAAGAGACAGGTAAAGCTAAAGAGGTAATCGCAATAACTGTAGGAGAAGAAAAGGCGCAAGAGACTGTTAGAAAAGCTTTAGCAGTTGGCGCCGACAAAGGTATTCATGTCAAAACAGATAGTTACATAGAACCTTTGGGTATTGCTAAAATTTTGAAAAAAGTTATTGAGAAAGAAAAACCCGATATCGTTTTTATGGGTAAACAAGCCATAGATGACGACTGTAATCAAACAGGGCAAATGCTATCGTCTTTGTTAGGATGGCCACAAGGTACATTTGCATCAAAAATAGAATTAAAGGATAAATCAATACAAGTAACCAGAGAAGTTGATGAAGGTTTAGAAACAATAGAAATAAATCTTCCAGCAGTAGTTACTTGTGACTTAAGACTTAACGAACCACGATATGCTTCACTTCCAAATATAATGAAAGCAAAAAAAAAACCAATTGAACAACTGATTGCAAAAGATCTGGGCGTTGATATTTCAAATAGAATTCAACAGTTAAAAGTAGAAGAACCTCCAAAAAGAAAAGGTGGTGTTAAGGTAGCTAGTGTAGCTGAGCTTGTTGGTAAACTTAAAAATGAGGCAAAAGTAATTTAATGTCAGTTTTAGTAATAGCGGAACATGATAACTCAAAATTAAAAACATTTTCTTTAAATGCTATTAATGCTGCATCTAAAATTGATTTGGATGTTCATGTGCTAGTTGCAGGCAGTAAATGTGAAAATGTTTCAAAAGAAGTAGCTGCAGTTTCGTTAGTTAAAAAAGTATTACAATCAGAATCAACTAATTATGAAAATTATCTAGCGGAAAACTTAACACCATTAGTTGTAAAATTAGCTGATAAATATACTCATATCATAGCATCAGCAAATACATTTGGAAAAAATTTTATGCCGAGAGTGGCGGCTCTATTAAATATATCTCAAGTTAGCGATATAATAAAAATAAACAGTCCAGATACATTTATTAGACCTATTTATGCAGGTAATGCATTTGCAACAGTCAAAAGTAATGATAAAAAAAAATGTATTACTATAAGACCCACTTCATTTGATCCTGCCCCAACCTCTGGTGGTTCTGCGACAATAGAAAATGTTGAGCCTGTAGATGTACCAAGTATTTCAAAATTTATTAAAAAAGAAGAAACCAAATCTGAAAGACCCGAGCTTGGAACTGCTAGAGTTGTTATTTCAGGAGGCAGAGGCATGCAAAGTGGTGAAAATTTTAAATTAATAAATGCTATTGCTGATAAATTAAATGCTGCAGTAGGAGCATCACGTGCGGCCGTAGATGCTGGCTATATAAGTAATGACCATCAGGTAGGGCAAACCGGCAAGGTTGTTGTTCCTGATTTATATATTGCCGTAGGTATTTCTGGGGCCATTCAACATTTGGCTGGAATGAAAGAAAGTAAAATTATTGTCGCAATTAATAAAGATGGAGAAGCTCCTATTTTTAGTATTGCAGATTATGGTTTAGAAGCAGACTTATTTGAAGCATTACCACAGTTTTTAGAAGAACTGAACAAACTCAATACTATCCAAAAATAAAAAGTTTGATATAGTTATCATATGCCTAGAGAAGCAATGGAATATGATGTAGTAATTGTTGGAGCTGGTCCAGCTGGATTGTCTACAGCAATTAAACTTAAACAATTAGATTCTAATTTAAATGTTTGTATATTAGAAAAAGGATCTGAAGTTGGTGCACACATTCTAAGCGGAAATGTTTTTGAAACAAGAGCTTTAGATGAATTAATATCTAATTGGAAAGAAGAAGGAGCTCCTGTTAAAACTAAAGTTACAAAAGAAAAATTTTTATTTTTAGGAAAAAACAAATCTATAAGTTGGCCTACTTGGCTTTTACCATCAGTTCAAAAAAATCATAAAAATTATATTATCAGCCTAGCAAACCTTTGTCGTTGGCTAGCTGAACAAGCAGAAAAACTTGGTGTTGAAATATTCCCTGGTTTTCCAGCAAGTGAAATTCTTTATAAAGAAGATGGTTCAGTGAAAGGAGTAGCCACTTCAGATATGGGATTAGATAAAGATGGAAATAAAAAAGAAGGTTATCAAGAGGGCATGGAACTTTATGGTAAAGTTACCGTGTTCGCAGAAGGTTGCAGAGGTCATTTGGGAAAACAATTAATTAAAAAATATAAACTTGATGCAGAAAAAAACCCTCAACAGTACGGTATTGGATTTAAAGAAATTTGGGAAGTAAATGAGCAACAACACCAAGAAGGTTTAGTTATGCATACGGCTGGATGGCCTCTTGATAACAAGACATACGGTGGAAGCTTTGTTTATCATGCTGAGAAAAAACAAATTTATATCGGCTATGTTATTGGTTTAGATTACCAAAATCCTTATTTATCGCCTTTTGATGAGTTTCAAAGATTTAAGACACACAAAGATATCAAAAAAATGTTAGAAGGGGGCAAAAGAATTGCTTTTGGAGCAAGAGCTCTAATCGAAGGAGGCTTACAAAGCTTGCCAAAAATGTATATGCCAGGCGCATTATTAATTGGATGTGATGCTGGCACTTTAAATATGCCTAAAATCAAAGGCTCCCATACGGCAATGAAAAGTGGAATTATTGCAGCAGAAACAATAATTGAAAATATAAAAAATAAAATAGATTTATCTTTATATGAAGAAAAATTTAAAAAAAGTTGGGCCTACAAAGAATTGCATTCAGCAAGAAATGTTAAACCAAGTTTTAGCTGGGGATTAATTTGGGGAATTATTTTTACAGGAATAGATCAAATATTATTTAGAGGAAAATTACCATTAACTTTAAAACATAAACATGCTGATTTTCAGGCCTTAAAGCCAGCGGGTGTAATGAAGAAAATAGATTACCCTAAACCAGACGGCAAGATAACTTTTGATAAAACAAGTTCTGTTTATTTAACAGGGACTAATCATGTAGAAAATCAACCAGTTCACTTAAAATTAAAAGATCCTAATTTACCAATTGAATACACGTTAAAAGAATATGATGAACCAGCTCAAAGATATTGTCCAGTCGGTGTATATGAAGTACAAAACGAAAAATTTGTTATTAATTCTCAAAATTGTATTCATTGCAAAACTTGCGATATCAAAGAACCTTCACAAAATATAACCTGGGTAGCCCCCGAAGGAGGCGGAGGACCTAAGTATGGAAATATGTAAAAAAAAAATATTTTTTATTTTATTTTTAATATTTTTCATTTTAACAGGAACCACTTTTTCACAAATAGACTTTAAAAAATTAGGAGATAAAAAAGTATCATATTTAGATTTTTTTTTATTGAAGTACGAAAATCAGTTAATAAGAAGAACACAAGTTCTCAGAAGTCAGATTTTTGCTTCAAGAGTTCAATATTCAAATGCAGCTGTAAAAGTAAATTTTGATAAAAAGAGAAATAAAATTGAAACAAAAATATATGTGGTTATGGATAGAAATCGTTACAAAAAAAAAAAATACAGCCCAAAATTAAGAGATTGTAATCAAGTTAGAAATTTAATTTTTTATAACAAACATGGATACAAATTTTTTACTCAAAAAAGGGATCCGGTATTTTCTGAGGATGTTATGATAGATATTTTTAAAGAAAATTTTTTTTACAATACAGATTTTGATGATGCAGAAACGGAATTTTTATTAGATAAAATGTTTGTTGAAGTTACGATATTTCATCCAATACAAAAAACTGAATTATACTGTTCCGGAAAAATTAATGATTATGAATTAAAATAGTTTTATCTAAGATAAATCTATAGCAAACTCTTTTAATTTTTCTAAGGGAATTATTTCAAGAGTTTTGTAATTAGTTTTTTTTAAAAATATTTTGCAAGCAATTCCAGCTTTTATTGCTTCAGAGTAAGTTCCTGCACAGACACACCAACAGTCACCATTTTTTAATCCAGGAAATCCAAACTCAGGATGAGGAGTAATTAAGTCGTTTCCAGAAAGTTTTGCCCATTCTAAAAATTTCGTTGTAACCCTGGCGCAAACCGTATGTACTCCATGATCAATTTCATCTGTGTTACAACAACCATCTCTAAACCATCCTGTTAATGGTTCCATGGAGCAGGACTCAAGTTTTTCTCCCAAAACATTTTTTTGAATATTTTCTTTTTCACTCATAATTTTGTTGGGCTAGATTCGTTTTTATAAACTTTTTTTGGATCAAAAATTTTTTTCTTTTCCTTAAATTTTATTTTAATTTTTTTTGGATTAATTATTTTACCCAAGGGTATCGATCTATAAAAACAAGATTTATATCCAACATGGCAACTACCTCCCTTTCCTATGTCGACAGACATCCATATTGAGTCTTGATCATCATCAATTCTAATTTCCTTAATTTTTTGAACAAATCCACTTATTTGGCCCTTGTGCCATATTTTATTTTTTGAACGACTCCAATAATGAGCCTCTTTAGTTTCGATTGTTTTTTTTAAAGATTCTTGATTCATGTAGCCGTGCATCAAAATGCCCCCTGTTTTGTAATCTGTAGTAATGACAGGAATTAAGCCATTTTCGTCAAATTTAGGAGATAAATACTTGCCTTCTTCTACTTCTTTAATATTATTTCTTTCTTTAAACATAAAAAGCATTATATAAATATTTAAAAAATAACGAAATTAATAATATGAAATTAATTAAAGACACAGAGCCAGTATCTAAAAAAAAGCAGCAAATTTCGGACGAAATGGCAGAACAAGCTATAAAAACAATTATAACATGGATAGGGGAAGACGCTGATAGAGAAGGCTTAAAGTCTACGCCCAAAAGGGTGATAAAAGCTTTTAAAGAATATTTTAGAGGTTACACGATGAGCCCAGATCAATATCTATCCAAAACTTTTACTGAAGTAGAAGGTTATGATGATATGGTTATAGAAAAAAATATAACTATACATAGTCATTGTGAACATCATATGGCTCCAATCACAGGCGTGGCTCATGTTGCTTATATACCTTCTAGTAAAGTCGTAGGTTTAAGTAAATTAGCAAGAGTAGTAGAAGTGTTTTCAAAAAGATTACAAACACAAGAACGTTTAACGATGCAGATTGCAAAAACTATAATGGATGTTTTACAACCTCGAGGTGTAGCAGTTACAATAGACGCTTCCCACCAGTGTATGACTAATAGAGGAGTTAAAAAGGAAAGCACAACAACCGTCACTAATTATTTTCTTGGTGCATTCAAAGATGATTTAAGTTTTCAAAATCGTTACTTAAGATATATTAATAAAGATTAATATTTAGTTATTACTAGTCTAAAGATTTCAAAATGAGCGACGAGTTTAAAGCAATAGTACTGAATCAATCTGGAGATAAATTTTCTAGAGAAGTAAAAACTTTAAATAAAAGTTTTTTAAATTCTGGAGATGTGTTAGTAAAAATTGACTATTCCGATTTAAATTTCAAAGATGCTATGATTTTAAAAAATGGTGGAAAATTAGTAAAAGAATATCCAAGAATTCCAGGAATAGATTTTTCAGGAACTGTAGAAGAAAGTAAAGTTGACGAATTTAAAAAAGGAGATCAGATTATTGTTAATGGTTCAAGAGTTGGTGAATTATACCATGGTGGATATTCGCAATACGCTAAGGTAAAAAAAGAATATTTAATTAAAAAACCTTCAGCTATAACAACAAAGCAAGCTATGATGTTAGGAACTGCAGGGTTTACAGCTATATTGTGTGCGTTTTCAGTAAAAGCAAGAGAAGAAATATTATTAGGAGAAAAAGTTAGCGAAGTGCTAGTGACTGGATCTACAGGAGGAGTAGGAAGCGTTGCAGTTATGGCTTTATCAAAGTTAGGGTGTAATGTTACTGCAGTAACTGGAAAAATGAAACAAAGCAATTTTTTAAAGGAATTGGGAGCTAAAAATATAATTGATCGTAAAGAGTTAGAAGCAGAACCCAAACTTTTGGGAAAAGGAATATGGGATGGGGTCGTAGATACCGTTGGAGGAAATATTTTAGCTAATGCTATATCTCAAACAAAACATTCGGGCATAATTGCTGCCTGTGGAAATGCTAGTGGAAACAAGCTAAATACTTCAGTAATTCCTTTTATTTTAAGGGGTATTAAGTTATGGGGCGTTGATTCAGTAGCAATAAGCAAAAAGAGAAAGGAATTCATATGGGGAGAAGCTTCTAAGCTTATTAATTTTAATATATTACAAAAATCGATCAAGACTTTAAGTTTAAACGAGGTGCTAGATATTTATCCAAGTATGCTTGAAGGAAAATTGTCTAATAAAATATTAGTAGACGTAAATAAATAATGGATTGGGATAAGTTAAAAATTTTTCATGCAGTAGCCGAAGCAGGAAATTTTACAAAAGCTACTTATGTATTGAATTTAAGTCAATCTGCAATTAGTAGACAAATACAATCTTTAGAACAAGAACTAAAAACCCAATTATTTGAGAGACATGCTAGGGGTTTGTCTTTAACGGAAAACGGAGAATATCTTTTTAAAACTGCGCATGAAGTTATATCAAAACTAAAAGATGTTGAATCAACTTTAATTGATAAAAAAAACAAACCGAGTGGAAAATTAACCGTAACAACATTTGTAAGTTTTGGCACTACGTGGCTGACTCCAAGAATTCAAGAGTTTATGAAACTAAATCCTGAAATAGAAGTTGAACTAATATTTGATGATAAGGAATTGGATTTAAGCACTCGACAAGCAGATATAGGAATTTGGGCTAGACGTCCCAAACAGTTAAATTATATTCAAAAAAAATTAATTGATATCAATTACCATATTTATGGTTCTACTAAATATTTAGAGCAACACGGTCATCCAAAAAATTTATCAGAACTAAATAAACATAAGTTTATTTCTTATGGAAGAGGCGCTCCTTCCCCAGTATTTAACCCTGATTGGGCGTTAAAACTTGGTCTTAAAGATAATAAAAAAAGAAAACCAGTAATGAAGGTTAACAGCGTTTATGGCTTGTTATTAGCAGTCCAAAGTGGAGTGGGTTTAGCTGCTCTTCCAGACTACATTACCGTATCAGTTCCAAATATTGTAAGAGTTTTGCCCCAAGTTGAAGGACCTAAGACTGAAGCACATTTTGTTTATCCTCAATCATTAAAAAATGTTGCAAGAATAGTAGCATTTAGAAATTTTCTTTATAGCAAAGTAAGCAAGTGGGAATTTTAAATTTATTTATAGGTTTCTGTTTTAATTTTAAGTTTTGCCCCTTCTTCAATTGATAAAACTTTTTGATTTAAAACACCTTCGATTTCTGCAGTTTTTCTTATATTAATTTTATCTGAGTTAATGTTTCCTTTAACTTTTCCTCCAAGAGAAGCATCGTTTGCTGAAATGTTTCCTTTAATATTTGAATTTGAATGAGTCTCTATTTCATCAGCTTTAATATCACCACTAACTTTTGCATCTAATACAATTTTATCTTTTTCAACTAGATCCCCCTCAATAGAGACATCTGATAAAAGAATGGATGTTTTACTGTCTGCCATATAACTCCTTTACAACTAAGCATATACATAGATATATTTTTCTCCTATACACTTTTTGGTTGTAATATATGCGACATAATGATAATGATAACTATTCTCATTGATATTGATAATCATTATCAGTAAATAATACTGTTTTATTAAACATTAATGAGAAGGAATTATGAAAAAAATAATTTTGTTAATATCAATTTTTTTCACACTAATTGGTTTTTCTAATGCCAATGAAGTGAACGTCTTTAGTGCTAGACACTATGATTCAGACGTTCAATTGTATGAAAAATTTACAGCAAAAACTGGAATTAAAGTAAATGTTGTATCAGGAAAGTCAAAGTCTCTTGAAAAAAGAATAATAGAAGAAGGGGCAGACAGCCAAGCAGATCTTTATATTACTGCTGATGCTGGAAGGTTAGGAGCGTTTAAAGCTAAAGGTATGCTTCAAGGTGGTTTAACATCTGAAGCAATTAAATCTGCGGTTCCTAAAAATTTTAGAACTTCCCATTGGGTTGGAATTGCTAAAAGAGCTAGGATAGTTTATTTCGCTCCAGAAAGAGTGAGTGGTGCTGAACTGGCAGGATTAACTTATGAAAGTTTGGCTGATCCAAAATGGAAAGGGAGACTTGTAATAAGAAAATCAAATAACATTTATAACCAATCACTTGTTGCATCGTTAGTAAAAAATAACGGAAAAGGTGCAACGGCAGAATGGGCAAAAGGTGTTGTTTCAAATATGGCAAGAACTCCAAAAGGTAATGACAGAGCACAAATCTTAGCTGTAGCCGCGGGAGAAGCTGATATAGCAGTAGCTAATACATATTATTTAGCTTTAATGTTATCTGGAAAAAAAGGTCCAGAGCAACAAGCAGCTGCAAAAAAAGTTAAACCTTTTTTTCCAAATCAAGATGGCAGAGGAACACACATGAATATTAGCGGTGCAGGACTTGTAAAAGGAGCACCAAACAAAGCTAATGCAATTAAGTTAGTAGAATTTTTACTAAGTACGGAAGCTCAAGAACATATAGTTAATAATACTTTTGAGTATCCAATGATTGAAGGTGTTTCACCTCATCCATTAGTAGTTAATATGGGATTAGATTTTAAACAAGATCTTAAAACTAAAGTTGTTAACTACGGAAAAAGACAAGCTGATGCATTACAAGTAATGACAGAAGCAGGATGGCAGTAAACCTTAAGAAAGTAGTAAACATGAAGCGCACAAACAAAAGAGATATTAATTTAAATGAACCCTCATTCAATTTAAATGAATCTCCAGTAGGATGTGCGCCGTGTTTAAACGAAGCTTTAAAAATTGATAGACAAGTAAATAAAAGAGCGTTAAACGAAATTAAAATCGATGAGATAAAAAAAATTGTCAAATCAATTTTTGAGGATTCAAAGGATGATACTTAAAAAAATAAACATTTGGTACATAAATTCATTTTTAATATCATTATTAGTAGCACTACCAATCATTACAGTTTTTTTTGGCTTTTTTGAATCTACGTCTGATTATTTTTCTCTTTTAAGAAATACATTTTTAATAAAATATATTTCTAATTCTGTTCTACTTTTGTTAGGAGTAATATTTTTATCATTTTTGTTTGGTGTAGGATCTGCATACTGTGTTTCGTTTTATGATTTTCCTGGAGCAAATTTTTTTAAATGGTCATTAATATTGTCATTTGCTGTTCCTCCTTATATTTATGCATATTCTCTTACCGCGTTCTTTGAAAATTATGGAACTGCTTTTTCGATTTTAACTTACTTGTTTGGATCGTATGAATACAATCCTTTTATACCTAAATTTGATGGTTTATTTGGTTCTATAATATCCATATCGTTTTCTTTGTTTGGTTATGTTTACGTATTGACACGTGCTTCCTTTTATTATCAATCACAAAATTTGATAGATGTAGGAAAAAACCTTGGACTGTCTTCAAAAAAAACTTTTTTAAAAATTATATTGCCCTCTGCTCGACCTGCTATAGTAGTGGGTCTATCACTAGTAGCAATGGAGACTTTATCCGATTTTGGAACTGTTTCTTTTTTTAGCATATCAACACTAACTACAGCTATATATAACTCCTGGATTGCATTTGATGATTTAGCATCAGCAAATCAGCTATCTTTTATACTATTATTATTTATTTTATTATTATTTTTTACTGAAAATTTTTCTAGAAAAAGAGCGAGGTATCACTCTCCATCAAGAGGAGGTTTTGTAAAAAAACCAAAAATTAAGCTTGAAGGAACAAAATCCTTTTATGCAGTGGTTTCTTGTAGTTTATTATTTTTTTGTAGTTTTCTTTTTCCCGTATTGCAAATGATTTATTGGACTGTAAAATTTCCTAAGTATTTACAAGATTTGAATTTTTGGAACATAGGATTTAATACCCTTATGCTAGTTTTTTTCTCATGTATTTTAATGATCATTTTTGCTTTCATTTCAAATTATGGAAATAGGGTAACTAAAAGTAAATTTCTTGAAGCTTTAACAACTTTTTCAGTCTCCGGATATGCTGTCCCTGGAGTTATTCTAGCAGTAGCATTTATCACTTTAATTTCTTATCTCGATAGTTTGATTTTTTTAAATATTAAATCAATTTTTATAGGTTCTGTTTTTGGACTTACGTTAGTATATTTTATTAGATTTTTTGCGTTATCCTCTAATGGTATTAAATCAGGATATTTAAAGATTAATCAATCTATGGATGAAAGCGCTTATCTTTTAGGATATTCAAAATTTAAAACTTTTACAAAGGTACATATTCCCTACCTTAAAAATAGTGTATTTTTGATAAGTATTTTAATTGCAATAGAAATAATAAAAGAACTTCCAATAACTTTGATACTTAGACCTTTTAATTTTGAAACTTTTGCAACAACTGCTTATATTTACGCTTCACAAGACTTGCTAGAGGCTGCGGCAGCTCCCTCGTTGTTTCTTATTTCAATAGCAAGTATATTTATTTTGATCGTTTCAAAATATATATTAACTGATAAATAATTATATGGGTCAAAATTTTTTGGAAATTCAAGATGTAACTTTTGCTGCAAGCAAAAAGAATAAAGTTAATAATGTAACCTTTAATCTTGAAAAGGAAGGCGAAATTATTTGTCTGTTAGGACCTTCTGGAATAGGAAAGACCACAATGTTGAGAACTATTGCTGGATTAGAAAAAATTGAATCTGGAAAAATCATTTTAAATGGCAAAACTATATCATCTCCTGATTTTCATATGGAGCCCGAAAAAAGAAATATTGCATTATCTTTTCAAGAAAATTGTTTGTTTCCACATTATAATGTAATTGATAATATTAAATTTGGAGCAGATAGAAACGTAGAAAAGAAATTTACTTTTTCAGTTTATGATTTAATAAATTTATTACATTTAGAAGAGTTACAGCAGAAATATCCACATGAAATCAGCGCCGGAGAAGCTCAAAGAGTGTCTTTAGCGCGTTCTTTAATGTCTAAACCAGAATTGCTTCTTTTAGATGAGCCTTTTTCTAATATAGATCAAAGCTTGAAAGAAGAATTGCAATTAAAAATAAAAAAAATCTTAAATGAAATTAATATTTCAACAATAATAGTCACTCATGATTCTTATGAAGCTTTTTATATGGGGAATAAATGTGGTATCATTTTAGATCATTCTCTTAAACAGTTTGATATTCCTTATAATATCTATCATTATCCAAATTCAGTTGAAGTAGTTAACTTTTTAAATAGAGGAATTTTAATAGAAGCAAAGGTTACAGGAAAAGATAGCTTAGAAAATACAGAATTAGGGACAATAAAAGGTAACTTTATTAAAAAACAATCTATTGGTTCAACTGTACAACTTTTAATTCAACCAGAAGATTTAGAGCATGATGATCAAAGTAATTTAAAATTAGAAGTAGTGGACAGAAAATTTAGAGGAACAAATTTTATTTATACACTCAAAACAATGAATAATCAGCTTGTTCCAGTTTTTGTTCATTCTCATCATGAACACCAGCATAAAATAAAGGATAAATTTGGAATCAAAAGACCGATTTATATTGATCATTTAGTTTGCTTTTAAAAAAATAGCACTGTAAAATTTTGAAATGGGGTGTCTTGTTTAGACTGAGATTATACCCTAAGAACCTGACCGGTAATTCAGTGAGGGAATGTTGGAACAGTTATATTTTATAAATCAGAATACAGCTTTAATATTAGTTTTATTAACAAGTTTATTGTTTGTTGTTATTGGTATTTTTTATTCTAGAAAATATCGTGGATATTCAAATTATCTTACTGCAGGAAGAAAGATAGGAACATTATCTTTAACAACTAGCCTAGTTGCTTCAGCCTTAGGAGCATGGATATTATTCGGTCCAGCTTCTGCTGCAACATGGGGAGGAATAGGTTCCGTAATCGGATATTCTTTGGGAACTGCATTTCCAATGATAGCATTAATTTATTTAGGAAAAAAAATAAGAAAAAAATTTCCCGCAGGAATTACATTTACTCAATTTATTTTTCATAAAATAGGAAGGAATTTATTTAAGTTTATAATTTTACTAAGTATTTTTTACATGTTTATTTTTTTATGTGCAGAGGTAACAGCTATATCAATGTTAATAAATTACATTTCGGGCACATCACTATGGGTAACAGCAGCTTTAGTAATGGCAACTACACTAATCTATACGCTATATGGTGGGTTAAAAGCTTCAATACTAACAGACAACTTTCAATTTTTAATAATTTTAATTTTGTTATTAGTGTGTATGAATTATATATTTAGTTCAGACTTTATAACTTACAAAATTATTACGGACAACTCTGCTATTTTATTGAGTAGTAAATATATTCCAAATTACACCGCAGGATTAACTTTTTTTATAGCTGTAGCGGCAACAAATCTTTTTCATCAAGGAAATTGGCAGAGAGTTTTTGCAGCAAAAAATTATGATGTTTTAAACAAGAGTCTTAAACTATCTTTTTTAATTATTATTCCCATTGTTTTTTTTATGGGAATTACTGGAATTATTGCAATATCTATTGACAGCAATATAAATCCAGACATGGCTTTTTTTTCTATATTATTAAAAAACAAATCAAAATTTTTGTACATAGTAATAATTATTTTAGCTATATCTTTAACAGTTAGCACGATTGATACTCTTATAAATGCCATTTCTAGCCTGATAATAGTAGACGGAAAAAAAATAAATAAAAAATTAAAATCTTCTAATACATTGGTTATTTTTTTATCATTTATAGCTTTTTTTGTTGCATCAAAAGGGTTTAGTATTTTGTATTTATTTTTGTTAGCTGATCTTTTGTGTTGTGCCGCAGTGTTTTCTGTTTTTTATGGCTTTTATCATAAAAAATTTAACGAAAAAAATGCAATAAATTCAATCTTGGTAGGTCTTTTTTTGGGTTTATTAGTATTTCCAAGTCCCGACTTTTCCAAAAGCATATTAATAGGGACATTGTTACCATTTGATTTATTTCCTCAAATTGTATCAAGTTCATTATTATTTTGGTCCTTTTTACTTGCAACAGTTGGACCGGTAATTGTTATAATAACCTATGATTCCTTTAAAAGACGATAACCCAACTTCAGGAAAACCCGTTGTTACATATTTTTTAATTGGTTTTTGTATTTTTATCTTTTTCGCTCAACTAAGTTCTCAATCATATAAAACTGGCGAACTTTTTTATTCATACGGATTGATACCTTCTGTATTAATGGGACAAAAAGAATTACCCATGGATCTATATGCAGTGCCTGCCTATTTAACTATTTTTACATCTATGTTTATGCATGGTGGTTTTATGCACCTCATTGGAAATATGCTTTATATGTGGATTTTTGCTGACAATATTGAAGATAATTTAGGACCATATAAATTTTTAGTTTTTTATCTTCTAGCTGGCATTGGTGCAGCAATGGCGCAAGTACTTATTGATACACAGTCACAAGTTCCTATGGTAGGAGCCAGCGGAGCTATTGGGGGTGTATTAGGAGCTTATTTAATAAATCATCCAAATGCTAGAGTGCTTGTTTTAATTCCTTTTGGTTTTTTTAGTCAATTATTAAAAATAAGAGCATTATATGTTTTAGGATTTTGGTTTATTCTTCAATTTATTTCTAGCGGAGGAGGAGTAGCTTACGCAGCGCATATAGGAGGTTTTGTTTCTGGCATGGTATTAATTTTATTTTTTAATAAAAAAAAGAGAAAAAAGTCTAAAATAATAAAAGGACCGTGGGATTAATGAATTATTTATTACCATTTATCATTTTAATTACAATAGTTGTTTTTATTCATGAATATGGACATTATTATTTTGCAAGAAAATTTGGTGTTGGTGTTACAGATTTTTCAATAGGATTCGGTAAAGAAATTTTTGGGTGGAACGATAAGCATGGAACTCGTTGGAAAGTATGTTGGATACCATTAGGAGGTTATGTAAAATTTTTCGGAGATAGAAACGTATTTAGTCAAGCTGAACAAAAAGAAATTATAAACAAATATAGTGAAGAAGATAGGCAGAAATTATTTATATTAAAACCTATTTATCAAAGATCGCTGATAGTTGCAGCAGGACCTTTAGCTAATTACGTATTAGCTATTATAATTTTTGCTTTAATAAATATGACAGTTGGAAAAGATATGACACCAGCTGTTATTAATGAAGTGCAAAAAAATAGTCCTGCTTTTGATGCTGGATTTAAAATGGATGATAAAATTTTATATATAAATAACAAAAAAATTGAAAGTGTTATGGAAGTTTCAGCTTTAATTAATACATCTACTTCTGAAACCATAGAATTCTTAGTTCTTAGAAATGATCAGGAAATATCGTTATTAGTAAAACCTAATTTAGTTAGTACCAAAGATTACCTTGGAAATTCTGTCAAAAAGAAAATTATTGGAATAAAACTTTCACCTCCAGCTAATGGATACGCAAAAGAACCTCTTAGTCCGACTAAAGCAATTTATTATTCAATAAAAGAAGTTTGGTTCGTTACCACAGCTTCACTAAATTATTTAGGCCAAATGATCATCGGATCTGGAGACTCTTCTCAATTAGGAGGGCCTATAAGAATTGCTAAAATTACTGGTCAAGTAGCTGAATACGGAATTATTCCTTTTTTTAGTATAATGGCCTATATTTCTATAAGCTTAGGTTTGATAAACTTGTTCCCAATACCCATGCTGGATGGCGGGCACCTCTTATTTTATTTGTTTGAAAAAATAATGGGAAAGCCATTAAATCAAAAAACTCAGGAAGGTTTTTTTCGAATCGGGCTATTTTTGCTTATTTTTTTAATGTTTTTCGCCACTTTTAATGATTTAAAAGAAATAGGTTTATTTTAATAAATTTTTTAGACTTCAAAAAAGTAAGTAAAATCAGTTATTTTTCGACATATCTAGATATAGTGTTGATATCTTTAAAACACACTAAAAAAAATGTTGATTTTATTGACATTTATGAGAAGAGTAAAAAATACATAAAAAAAGGGCTAAAATGAACAAAAAACAACTGATAGGAAAAATCTCTGGCTCTATGAATCTTAGCAAAGCTGATGCTGAGCGTACTTTTGATGGAATTACAGAGATTATTTTGAGCTGCTTAAAAAATGATGAGCAGGTTAAAATAGCTGGTTTTGGCACTTATAAAGTGGCAAAAAGAAAGGCAAGAGTAGGCAGAAACCCTAGAACGGGTGAGCAAATACAAATAGCTGCTTCTCAGAAAGTTAAGTTTTTACCAGCTAAAGCTTTAAAAGAAATGTTTAATAAGTAAGCTTTTACTACAGCCTTTACTAATTATTGGTAAAGGCTGTTTTAAAAAGGCTAATAATTTGCATTTTCTTCCCAAATTTTTTCCCAGTCCATATTTGGAGAGAGTCCGAAGACAGAATTTACGTTTGTGCAATGTAAAGCTAAAGACGGTATTGGTGACAAACAGTATTCCGATTTATAAATTTCATGAAGCGGTTTTTCAAAAGGATAATGTTCATAAGTACACATAGAAATTAAGCTATCCCAGTATTTATTTACAATATGGGAACTAGTTAAAAATGTGCACAAGGTTTCATTAACAATTCTCCAATGTTTTGTTGATCCAATAAAGATACTAGTAGGTTCTACTTTTGTGTATAAGTATGGATAGTCAGCAGGACATAAAAAAAGTTCTTTACCAATTTGTGAGGCAATACGTTCGTAGGTAGCAATCATTTCAGAAATACAATCTAAATGATGTAAATAATCATCTTCGACAAAATAAATTAAATCTTCACATTTTTCTTTAGCTAACAATAAAGATTTATGGATATTAGACATATTAGACATTTGATTTTCAGTAACTTTTTCATTTTTAGAGTTAATTTTTTTTATTTTTCCAATAAAATCATTTAAATGCAGTGAAATAATAGAGTGTTTTAAATCAGATTTATTTAACTGATTTTTAATTTGATATAAATCACTATTTTTTGAATTATAATCTATAACCACAATATCAAATAAAATATTTGGAAAATTTTTTTTAGCCTTTTTCAAGGAACATATTAAAGAATTTAAAGATCTAAATGTATATTCGGATTTTTCTTTATCAAATAATCTTTTTTTATTTTGGGTAAGCATATGAACATTTGTGCATGATCTAAATATAATTGTTAAAGCTTTTACTTTACGTGAAATATTAACTTCTCCAAGAGGCAATGTAATTGATTTTTTTCCAGCTTTATTTAAATTTTCATTAAGAAATTTTTCTTGAGTTGGAATATAAAAATTACTTTGGTCTATAATTTCATAGCCAAATATCCTACAAATTTTAATAAAAATTTTCTTAAAAAAATTTGATTTTATTTGGTTTTTTTGTATTTTCATGTTCTTTTTGCTTCATTAACTACAAATTCTAATCGATCCTGACCCCAAAATAATTTATTATTTACAATAAAAGAAGGGGCGCCAAAAATTCCCTTTTTTAAAGCTTCGTCAGTCTTTTTTTTAAGGTCATCTTTTATAATGTTATTTGATGCTTCTATTAATAATTCGTTATGATCAATCTTTAATTTTTTTAAAATTTTTTTAAATGTCATATCATCATTTAAATTTAATCCATCTTTCCAAATTGCATCAAAAATATTATTGATAAAATTTTCTTGAAATTTTTTTTTTTCAGCTACCAATGCACATCTCATTAAATTTAACGTTAATATAGGAAAAAAACTATTAAATTTAAATTCAATATTATATTTTTCTGCCCATAATTTGCAGTCCTCTACCATATATTTTTCTTTAATTGGTATATCTACATTAGCTCTAATTCCTACCGTCTTTAAAAGACCTGCTAGAAAAATTGGCATATACTTTATCTTAATTGAGTTTTCTTTTTCAATTTTTCTAATTTGTTTGTGAGCTAAAAATGTATATGGACTTCCAAAATCAAAATAAAACTCAAAAGATTTAATCATGAAATCCTAATTTTCTGGAGTAGAAAATTCTTATCAACCAATACAAAACAAGTCCTAATGGACCAGTAAAATATATTAGTATAAGGGGTATAAATATTAATTTGCGGGAAATATTATATTTAACGCTATCTCTTGATACCCAAGAACCCATAAACAGACTTAATGCTACAAAATGCAACCAAAAAACTAATAATAAACTTTCTGCGGCTAAAATCGTATACAGACTGTCCAAGCTTAAATATAATTCAAATACATTAAAAAATGGCTCATTTAGTAAAAAATTCTTATAAAGAACGTATATATAAGCAGAAGCTAAAATAAGTGGTATAATTATTGAGTTAACAAAAAACTGAGTGATTTTAGAATTGGGCAAAAATATTAGAAGCAACCAGAAAGGTATAATGCCGAAATTAACCCATAAATATATGTTCTCAATAGTTAGATAGTCGTGAAAATAAGCAATCATATAATAAATATAAATCAGTAATATAGTATATATAGACCGTGAATCCTATAAAAAATAAGAAAGATTTGGAAAGCACAATTACAATACTAAGAAACTTTGCTTACAATTACTTAGAAAAATACAATCCATCAAAGCAACAATTAAGAACATATTTAATAAAAAAGATACTCAAAAAGAAACAAAATTTAACAAATAAAAAAGAACTATTTAATTTAATTGACACTGTTATATCTTCTTTGGAAGACGAAAAGCTTATTAGTGACAAATACTATTCCAATGCTAAAGCAAAAGCATTTTTAAGAAGGGGGTATTCTTTAAATAAAATACGGTACAGTTTAATTAAAAAGGGAATAAATGAAAAATATATAAAAGATAGTATTTCAAAAATAAAGGAAGATGAAGCTGACCCAGATTTTTTTTCCGCTATAAAAATATGTAAAAAAAGAAGAATTGGACCGTGCAGAGAAGAAGCTAACAGAACTTTATTTTATAAAAAAGACATATCTATTTTAGCTAGATCTGGATTTAGTTATGAGGTATCAAAAAAAGTTTTAGATATCCCAAGAGATGAATTTAAAAAATTTATAAAAATGATATAATTTCTTAAGTTAATTATTTTTTCTGTTATTTTTATCTAGATAAAAATTAAGTCTTTTTTTTAGAGCATTTTTTACGTAAAAAAAGAAAAGAACACCAAAAATAGTTACTGATACAACAATAATAATTACAGTATTAATCATTTAAATTTTGATTTTTTAATTAATCAAGAAAGATTTTTTTATTTTTCTTTGTTGGGGCGTAGGTTTGTTTTAGAACATCTCCTTTAAGCGTTTCGTAAGCATGTTCAGAAAGAGATTTTCCAGTGCTTTTTTTTATCATGTAGCTACCCGTTTGTGTAATTGCTGTTTGAACTAGAGAAGCACTGCTAAAACCAGAAGCTGCTGGTCCTACTAAAGCTAAAGGAGCTACAAATACGCAGCCCGATAGCATCACAGATACAGTTGCTAACATTAGCAATCTTTTAAGCATCGAATCTCCCCTTTTTATAAATTCAATACTATATTTTTTTATATTTAAAACAAACCCGCTAATTGTGAATTATAAAAATTAAATGCAACCTAGAATTGAAATTTATTCTTCTAATTTTTTTGCTCTTCTAAGCAAAATAGGTAAGTTTTTGTAATCTTTTTTTCCATACTTAAAATTTTTTTCATTCAATGTAGTCACTAATCCACCAGAATGTTCTAAAATTGCGTGTCCTGCTGCAATATCCCACTCAAAAGCTCTGGCTTTAGCAGCATAAATATCAGCTTCACCAGCAGCTATAGTACAAAATTTTAAAGAACTAGACATTTTTATAATTTTTGAAACATTGTATTTCTTATATACATCCAAAATTTCATTTGGCGTGTTATCTGAGTTAGCAAGTCCAATTATTTCTTTTGCGAATTTTTTTTTACAATTTAAAACTAATCTTTTTCCTTTATTAATTTCAAATGCTGAACCTTTTCCATATGAAAAAAATAATCTATCTTTAGCTGGGGCGTAAACCATGCCAATAGAAGGATTTAAATCAATTATTAAAGCAGCATTTAATGTGTATTCATCTCTTTTTTTAATATAATCTTTTGTTCCATCAATTGGATCTATTAGCCAAAAAGTTTTATGATTATTAACTAAATTTAAATTTACCGTTTCCTCAGAAATAATTGGTATGTTTGGAGTTAATTTTACTATTTCTTTTCTGATAATCTGATCCACTTCTAAATCTCCATTTGTTACAGGAGAGTTATCTTTTTTTATAGTAATTTTTACACCTTCTTTACTAATTTTTTTGGCTACGTTTCCAGCATTCAAGAAAGTATTTATTAATTTTTCAGCTATATTTTTAAGGTTTAAACTATTCAATTTTTTTAATTTTGGTTAAAGTAATCTCTTCCGTATTTATAACTTTTTTACCTACATTTTCAAAATTAACTGTTACTTTGCTATTAATCAAGGACTGAACTTGTCCTATACCCCAATTTTTTTGTTTAGGATTTATTACATAATCACCTGGTTGATAACTTAAAATCATTTATAGAAAAATTTTAATTTATGCATTACAACTTATACATTAATTAATGAATATTAAATCAAAAAAGACAAATTCTATTGGGCTTTTAAAGCCTGAAAAAGAAACAAAAGTTGTAGTAGCTATGTCAGGAGGAGTTGATTCTTCAGTAGTAGCAGGCTTGATGAAAAAGGAAGGGTATAATGTAACAGGCATTACCTTAAAATTATATGACGATGCTAAATCTTCCAAGGGGAAAAGACAATGCTGCGCTGGACAAGATATTCTAGATGCCAAAAGAGTTTCTCAACAACTTAATATTGAACATAAAATTTTATATTATCAAAAAAAATTTAAAAAAGATGTTATCGATTCATTCGTAGACAGTTATATGTCTGGAGAGACTCCCATACCATGCATCCAATGTAACCAAACTGTAAAATTCAGGGATTTATTTTTTTATGCAAAAGAGATGAAAGCCGATGCTCTAATCACCGGGCATTATGTAAACAGAATACAAGAAAATGGAAATGCTGAAATGTATAGGGCTAATGATATAGCTAGAGATCAAAGTTACTTTCTTTTTAGCACAACCCAAGAACAATTAAATTATTTAAGATTTCCTTTGGGGCGACTAAAAAAAGATGAAACAAGAAAAATAGCGTCTACTTTAAAATTAAATGTAGCCGACAAAGCTGACAGTCAAGATATTTGCTTTGTTCCAAATGGTGATTACGCTTCTGTTATTAAAAAATTTAGACCGTCATCTTTTGAAAAAGGAAATATACTAGATGTTAATGGTAAAAAAATAGGCAACCATGATGGAATAATTAACTTTACTATTGGTCAAAGAAAAGGGATTCGTATTGCTCATAAAGAACCCCTTTATGTTATTGATATAAATGCAAAAAAAAACGAAGTAATTGTTGGCAACAAAGAAAATTTAATTACCAAAAAAATTCTACTAAAAGAATTAAATCTTTTTTGCAATCTAGAGAACTACAATGATAATCTTTTTGTTAAAGTGAGATCTACTGGAAGATTAATATCCGCTAGAGTTAAATTAAAAAATACGTTTGCTGAAGTTACTTTCAACGAAAATGAATCTGGAATATCTCCCGGCCAAGCATGCGTTTTTTATTCGAAAAATAAATATGGGGATAAAGTTTTAGGAGGGGGATGGATATCTAGCGCTTTCAATAATTATTTATCCACATAATTAACAGCCTGTATTTTGAAACATAAAAAACAACTAAATAGTGATTTAAATTGTTTTATTTAAATGTTCTAATGAAAATGACTTAAGAGGCAACTCTTAACTGGCCAGATAAGGAAAAACCGAGAGGTCCAAGCTTATCGGGCAGAAAGCCCTGCAGAGTAGCGCTTAACATAGCGGGGCGGCGGGTTCGGCGGTAGCGCATTACAACGACGAACCAAAACTTTCGTTCATACACCTTCGGGTGTGTGAAACGGGGGTGTAATTGGTTTCCACATAAAAAATGTTAATAAATAAAATGAAACTACACCAAGAAAGTAGTTCCATTCCAAAGCGTGTTTGAAATGAACATAATCAGAAGAATTCAATATTGGAGCTGATAAAATAGCTACTATTATAAGTATAGAAACTAAAAACATTTTTATTTTAAGTATCTTTTCATTTATTAAGACTTTTAAATTTTCCTTTAATTGAATAATGCTTAATACTAATAATGCTTGTGCGGCAATCTCAAAGATTATGAAGCCCAAAAGCACAAATCTCCTAAAAAATTTATACAAATCATTTTCGTAGTTAAGACCTAGTAAGACAGAATGAGATATTAAAAATAAAGCTGAACCAACGCCAAAAAATAGAAAATATTTATTTTTTTTTAATGAGTTATTAGATATTTCTTTAAATAGTTCATTATTTTTAATCCAATAGAGAATTAATAAAACAGCAGTTATTATCATTCCCGGTTTAAATAATAGATATTGTGGATAAGTTCTGGCGGCTCTGCTAATTGATAAACTGCCATCAATATATGGAATGGAGAAACCTGATCTGCCTATTTGGTCTACCGTAAATATTGTATTTTCAAAAATTTCATAATTAATAGATACAAACAGACATAAATTTATTACTACAATCGGAACTACAAATATACACAAACTAATTAATCTGATGTAATTTATAGCCTTCACTTAACTTTATTTTCTTTTATTTCTTTTTCTAGCTCTTCTCTTTTTGGATCCTACTTTTCTTCTTCCCCTATGTTTTTTTGGATATCCCATTTATAAACACTCCTTTTTTTAAATTAAATTAATTGACCTTATTTGCAGGATATAGCATTCTCCAATTTTGTTATCAAATATTTTATGTCAAAATCTACAAAAACATATTTAAAAACTGCTGCTAAGGATTATAAATCGAGGTCGGTAAACCCTCCTGTGGTACGTGCGTCTACAATTTTGTTTAAAACAATGCAGGAGTTAAGAAAACACCAAAAAGATATTGCTAAAAAAAAAGATGTTGAACATTGGGATTACGGTAGACAAGGAACACAAACTACAGTTCAATTGCAAAAATTGCTTAGAAGATTGGAAGAAGCTTACCAAGTATTTTTAACCCCAACAGGGTTTGCTGCAGTTGCTTTATCAATAATGAGTATATGCAGACCGGGTGATGAAATATTAGTTTCCGATGGAGTATACAGGCCTACACAAAAGCTTGTAGATGATTTACTTAAAGAGTTTAAAATAAGATCTGTTTGGTACAACCCAAACAATTTTGATGATTTAAAAAATAAAGTTACTAGAAAAACAAAACTTATTTATGTTGAAAATCCTGGAAGTAATACTTTTGAAATGAATGATTTGGGAAAAATAATTTCTTTAGCGAAAAGTAAAAATATATTTACAGCGATTGATAATACTTGGGCTACAGCATATTTTTTTAAGCCTTTAAAATT